>ERZ773008.3-NODE-3-length-280591-cov-34.860649_pt1 | contig 280591 bp, 280 predicted proteins | sample MGYA00580664_ERZ773008 | MGnify/ENA primary metagenome ERZ773008 (study PRJEB29015, sample SAMEA2738016) | human oral metagenome | biome: human oral; feature: human-associated habitat; material: dental | place: China | collected 2048 ...
TGGTTGATGCGGTGCGTGAGGAGTGGCACGGGGTGTGGCTGATTGGAGGGTAGAGGGATTTTGCACTGCGCCTGCTGATACCGCGAGGTGCTCCACCACAACCTTCCACCTAAACCAATCTCACTACCTACACACATAGATGGGCAACCCATGAGAATAAGAAACCTGCTATAATATAGCCATACACACTTCTAGCACAACGGAGGAGAAGGTACCTATGGCCATATCTCAGACAACAACCGTAACAGCTCAGACGATTCAAGCCACACCGCGCAGAATCATCGAGCGCCTCGCTACTATTCTTGCCTGCTGCGGGATTATCCTTATTGGCGTTTTTCTCACTTTTGTTGAATCGATGGGTATTTACATCACGTCAACTGGCTTTGAGGGGACGCAGTCACAAGAGTATATCACTATGCTCATCATGCTTGTCTATGCAATCAATCTTGTTGTGCAAGCCGCCTATGTCATTGTTCGCACGTTGCGTTCAGCGATTGCACCGTATCGCCAGCAAGCGGTAGCATTCGTGGCCATCCTTGGTTATTTTGTCGCATTGGCTGCCGTACATCTCTACCATCACTATTTTGTTCAAGATGGATTCGGCCCACATACCTTTCTCCAGACGACGGCTGGTGCTGCTCTTGGCCTGGCTATCTCTGGTCTTGGTTCGCTCTATCTGTGGTATGTGTTACTGCGAACACGCAAAGGGCAGGCGGTTCGCTCTTGAGCACCCCCGCAAACTCGGGTATAATAGGGCAATATGGCAAAGCAAGTTGTCGACTATCATTTGTACCGCTGGCGGTATGGCCTCGGCTATGGCTTTGTAGTGGTAGCAATTATTGCGGCAGTTGTGCTAGCTGGGCTGTTTATCCCTGGTGAGTTGCGGCAAGGTGAGCTCGATAGCGCACTACAAAGCAGCCAATTATCCTTCCAGAATCTTACTCCTGCTATGGTTATCAATGCGCCGTATCATGGTCTGCAAAAATTAAGCTTTGCAGTGCTCGGCGTGACACCACTGTCGGTGAAGTTACCATCTATGGCGATTGCTTTGATGACGGCGCTTGGGCTGCTTCTTCTATTTCGCTCCTGGTTTTCCCGAAACATTGCGCTTATTACAACGATCCTCGTGACGATGACGGCGCAGTTTCTTTTCTTGGCGCAAGATGGCACACCAGCTATTCTCTTTAGCTGCCTCACTGTGTGGCTGCTCTATGCTGCAACGCGCGCCATTCGGACGAAGAAGTTTCTCTCCACCCTCTGGAAAGTGACAGCCTGTGTGCTAGCGGCACTCCTGCTATATGCGCCACTTGGTATCTATGTCGTTGTTGCGCTTGGGATTCTGGGGGTGTCTCATCCGCACGCTCGCTATACAATTCTGCGCGTGCAGCGCAGCCGCCTTGCTCTGGCAGCTGTCATTGGCCTTGTGGCGATGCTGCCCCTTATCTACGCAAGCATCACTAACCATGATGTACTCAAGCAGCTCTTTGGCTTGCCGCTCGAATCGATCAATGTGGGGGCAAATCTTCGCCACCTTGGCACGACGCTCTTTGGGCTCTTTACGTCAAACAAATCGTACCTCGTGCAGCCATTGTACTCGGTCGGTATGATTCTAATTATGCTGATTGGTCTTGCCTCGCTCCTGAGTCACTACTATACAGCACGCAGTTATGCAGCGCTCCTGGTGGGGCTGCCGTTACTGGGCGTGGTGATTATCAATCCACAGCTGGTGACCTCGCTCTTTCCAGTGGTGGCGATCATTATCACATTTGGCGTGGCATGGCTGATTAACCACTGGTATCAGATGTTTCCGCGCAACCCATATGCTCGGGTGGCTGGGTTACTCCCTATGACGCTCTTGATTGGCGGGCTTACCCTTACTGGTATTGGGCGCTATGCCGAGACGTATCGCTATAATCCAGATGTTCTTGCTCACTACTCGAGCGACGTTAAGCTTCTTAACGACCAACTCCAGGGTGATAATGTGCGCGTCGATCGCCCTATGACACTTGCCGTGACCGAGACGGAGCGACCAATGTATGAAATGATTGCCCGCTATAACGACCGATTGCGCGTTGTTACTACTGTGCCCGAGCAGCAAACTGTCTTTACTGCAACGCGTGCTTACCGCCAGCAACATCGCGATCTAACGCGCCCAGCACATATTATTACCAATGCACGTGCACACGACAGCAACCGGTTTTATCAGTACGAGCCACTATAGGTGTCGTGGGGTATTTGCCAGTAGGCCGCTCCCTGGTTTAGAGGGTTTATTTATTTCATCTGCGTTGCTTGATAGAGCCGCACCCACTGCCTAGGCTGGAGTTCTGATGGCCTGCGCTCAGGGTTGATACCAAGCTGGGCTCGCGGCAGGGCAGCAAAGCGCCGCGGCTTGGCGTAGTGCGTCGCGACAAACTGGCTGTACGCTGCCTGCTGATTGCGGGGTAGCCAGGGCTCGGTGCGTGGCAAAAGCTCGAGTAGTACCGTATCGACGGCGGGTGGTGGTGTGAAATCTGTCCGACGCAGGCGGTAGCGGATCCGCGCCTGCCACCACGGTGCCAGCTGAGCGCCCAGTGCCGCCGTAAAGTGGCGGTCGCTCGGCACAAGCTTGGACGCAAATTGGCGCTGGACGATGAGATAGATCGCCTGTGGCGAGGTGGAAGCAGTGGTAAGCATCCGCACGATATCGGCACTGAGCGCAAAGGGGATATTAGCAAATACTTTATATGGCTCGGCAGGAAGGGTAAGCTGGCGGATATCGGCCGCGATGATGCGGACATGTGGCACGGCTGCGGTATGCCTGCGCAAAGCATCGAGCGCACGTGGTTCATTCTCAACCGCTACTACCTGCTGGCAGCGCCGCGCTAAGGCGCTTGTAATGACGCCGCTACCTGCCCCGAGGTCATAAACCGTATCGCGCCGGCGGATGGTACTATGGCCTAGTAATACAGCCGCCACGCGGGGGCTACGCAAAAAATGTTGGCCATGGCTGGCAACGCGTCGTCTCATATTGGTAGTGTAGCAGACAAGCCCATAGGTCGTAAATGAACACAATCTCGTCCCGGCCTATTCCGTCAGCAAGCACAAGCGTGTATACTAGAAGCAATGGATACGAATGGTGGGATGATGATGCGCTACCGGCAAGCGGCCTATTATACTGTGCTAGCACAGCGTGCACTCTGGCGCACCCCGCCAGCTGGACAGCCATTGCAGACAAGCGATATAAAGCAGCTTTATTCGGATGAGCTCCGGGCAGCGCTTGCGGCAGACTTCGCGCTGAGCTTTAGCTTGGCTCAGATTGCGGAGTATGCTCAGTCGGATGGCGCAGCGCCGCTGATTATTACCGATCGCGAGCGATGGGCGGCAGCACGCGCTCATGCGCTCGTCTATGATATGTTACAACCTGGCTGCAATATTGCTCGCTCACAAGCGGGGATTGATGCGCTCTGCGCGTTAACACACGACCCGCAAACCTCACTATCTAGCACAATACACCTCTGTGACGCTCGTCTTGGTGGTGCACTTGCTCAGGCAAGCGGCAGGGTACTTGGCCAGCCAGAGCAAACGATCTACTGTTTAATCGATAGCGCGGTTGCCCAAGACGATACCCCGTGGCACGTTGCCAAACTGTTGAGCCCAGCAGCTGATGGCACGATTGTCCCGATTATCCAGCTACGACCCAAGACGCTGCTCGCCACGCTTTCCACCTACGAACTGCTTGCGCTTTTCATTGGCTATGGGTATGAGCCACGAATCGTTGACTGCACCACAGCCGACCCGCGCCAGCCAGATGCAGACTACACTGCTGCGCTCGCGTGGGCAACTGAGCGCACTACTGCTTTGCGCCAGCCAGCCCAACTGCGCCCACACAAAGCCCGTCGACCACTGTTGCTTGTGCGCACTCCAGAACAGCTTGAGGCGTTACTAGACGAGCACGAAGCACAAGAGAGTTCTCCCACTCCAGCCGAGAATGATACCGGCGACGCTCAGCCATCAAGCATTGCCCGGGCACAGGCAGCGCTTGCTCACCGCAAAGCAGATGGCACTGACTCGAGCCAGGCACACACGCAGGCGTGGCTTGCTCAGGCGCTTGCGTGGTGTGAGCCAGAGAATCTGTTTGATGCAGCAGACAACCTCACCTTCGCCGAGACGAAGGCCCTGCCGCATACGGCTGCAGCCCATGCCGATGATGATCACGCCAACTCGCATATAGCTCAGCTCACAGCACAAACTCCTGCTCCGGTAGCCACACCACTACGCCGGCCAGCTATTGAGCCCTATGCGGTCGTCGCAACGCCACCTGGCACGCAGCGCAGCAATACGCTCTCCGGTGTTAGCTCGTATCTGGCCGATCTTACCAAGGATGCGGCGTTAGATAGCTTCCGGCTTTTTATAAGTCCGTCGCTGCAGAGCGGTACGCTCGCTCAGCGCTTTGCATCATACCCACGAGCCTGGCAGTGGGGCAGCCAGCCTAGTACAGCGCCGCATGCGTCAGATGGCTATACAATGAGCTACCCAGCAGCAGGTGCGCTACGCGGTATGCAGCTTGGCTATCTCGAGCAGGGGAGGCAAAGCGTCTTCGTTGGAGCGTCCCTACACGAGGACATGAGCGCGGCAAGTCGCTCGTATACCGCAGCTCTATCGAGCCAGCCAAGCAATGCACCACTACCGAGCCTCAACACCATTCTCTCTCATCAGAGTGCCGAGCAGGTAACCAATGCGCTTGATCAGCGAGATGCCCCCACAACGGTCTACTTCCCAGCCGATAGCAACTGCGCGGTGGTGACGCTCGATATGATGCTGTCGAGCACGCAGGTAATCAATGTATTGCATGCCAGTGATACGACGCAGCCTACCTGGCTCACCACTAAGGCGGCTCGAGCTCAGATGCACGCAGGTCTTGCTACGTGGAACTTCGCCAGCCACACCAGTCCAGATATTGTACTTGCCGCGTGTGGTGACGTTGCTACTACAGAGGTATTGGCCGCTATTGAGCTCATCGCTCATTCTTGCCCGGCTGCCCGGGTGCGCTGTGTCAATATCTCGAGCCTCACGCCGCGTGGCTTTGGCACACTCGCTCAGCCTGTCTCGCGGCGAACGCTCGCGCGCACGGTAACGACAACCAAGCCGGTGATTATCGCCTACCCGGGCGAAGAACGCTCCCTTGCGGCGACGCTCTTTGCTTATGGGGTCGATAGTCGACAGTTTGATATCCATAGCTTCGGCCTGGCACCGTGCGGCGACACGCTCATGACAAGCCTCATTAACCAGCAGGCTAGCCACTATGATCTTGCTATTGCCACCGCAACATGCCTGAGCGCAACAGGCGTTATCTCTTCAGACGATGCCCAGCGTCTCATAGAGCACTGCCATGCAGCGATTGAGCAGTGCCTCACCCACGCACGCGAGCACCACACTGACCACCCGATGGTCACCACCTGGCAGTGGCAGCAAGGGTAGTAGAGAAGCCCCGTGCACCACTCATCAATACCACTATCACCCCGCGACACATGGTATACTAGACTATAATGAGAAAACCAACATTCGCAACAATCCAGCTTGAAAAGATCGTCGGTGGTGGGCAAGCTCTCGGCACACTTGATGATGGCCGCAAAGCCTTCGTCTGGGGTGGGCTACCGGGCGAGACTGTTACTATCCGCATCACCAAGAAGAAGTCGCACTTCGTCGAAGGAGTGGTGACTGAGGTGCTCGCTGCTTCGACCGAGCGCATCACCCCGCGCAACCCCGAGAGCTACCTCAGTACCAGCCCATGGCAAATTATGCCGCTGGCGAGCGAGCAACATTATAAGGCAGCGCTGATCGAGGAGGCCTTTGAGCTGCACGATATTGTCTTGCCAGAGCCGATCGACGTTTTTTGCGATGATATACCCTATGGCTACCGTAATAAAGTTGAGCTGAGTTGGTATAGCGACAGGGCAGAGGATGGCACCGAGACGCTCGACCTCGCGTTCTTTCGGCGGGGGAGCAAGGGTAAGATTGTCGTTGACGGGACAAGCTTAGCTCGGCCAGAGATCAACCAACTCGCCCGGCAGGTGCGCGACCTGCTGCGCACCAAGCACGTGACAGCGCGCCAGCTCAAGACACTCCTCATCCGCTGCGACCAGGCGGGCAACTGCGTGTGGCAGCTTTATACCAAAGACCGCCTGGGGGATGTTATGAGCCCAGACGAAGCCACCGCTTTATCAGCTCAGGGCGGCGAGATTATCTACTCCGACCCCCGTTCGCCAGCCAGTCGGATCACCGAGCGCCTAGCATGCTTTGGCGATCCTGTCTTGCAAGATACCATTCTTGGCGTGCCGTTTCGCTACGCCACCGAAGGGTTCTTCCAAGTTAATCTACCGGTCTACGAGCAAGCACTGCGTGACATGCAGCGGTTCGTCCAGGTGCAGGATAGCACGTCCCAGCCCACGCTCGACCTCTATGCTGGGGTGGGGACGATCGGCCTGACGATTGGCAGTGATAACGTCACCCTAGTGGAGATTAACGCTGATGCGGTGCGTGAGATGCAGCGTAATATCCACCAGCTAGGCCGCACGAGCCAAGCCAAGGCTATTCTCGCACCCAGCGAGCAAGCGCTGGAACACATTACTGGCGATGCGCTCATCATCCTCGACCCACCACGCGCCGGCCTCCACACCGATGTCATTACCAAACTCCTCGCCACCCAGCCGCAGCGCATCCTCTACCTTAGTTGCAACCCCGTCACTCAAGCACGCGACGTGGCGCTTCTTGCCACGCGCTACCGCATTGCCTATCACCGAGGCTACAACTTTTTCCCTCGCACGCCGCACAGTGAGCATTTGGTGGTGCTTGATCGGCTTGCGTAGTGGCTTTATATCGCTCTTATAAAAAAGTGATTCTTCACGATTCAGACATTGAGAAAGGAAATGCAAAAATGAGCGCATTCATGATACAAATGCAAGTTATCTATACAGCTCTTATGGCTGGGATGATGCTTATGTATACTATTACTTTAGGACGCTATTTTGATTATATTTTAAAACACAAGATACCTGGCGCATCTCAAAATTGGGCACTGTTTCATAATAATACTCGAGTGCAGATCTACCACACAGCTGTATTGGTTGGCCACGCAATGTTGTCGATAATTTCTCTCGCTACCAACTATACGAGAGAGCCGGCTCCACTCGTGGTTGCAGCGGCTGTTCCATTTCTCATGCTTACCACTCATATGGTAACTGGCTTTGCCAAGGCGGAATTTTTTGTCAATGGTGCGCAGCGATTGGATGATGAGAAGACAGTAAAAACATATCTTGCATGGAATATGCCACTCCATATCACATACACTCTCCTCTATGCTGTATCGGCCGCTCTTTTGCTTACATTGTTATAGATCTCAATCGCCAAGGGTCATGAGGAAATGAGAGAACGTTTATCTTATTGACACACTCGCCATATATTGATATATATTAGCTTTTGAGTTATCCTACTCAGAAGCTTCCATGACAAGCAGAGAGGTTGTGAGCAAAATGGCTCAGCTGATCCCTGTAGCAGTCCTCCGTGAATACCAGATAGATGAGGAGAACTATCTGAGGAGCCAGATGGCCTACCGAGCTAGGCGAATCGCAAGCTTCAAAGAGCGGGACATCCCGCATATCGTCGAGCGATTTACCAGCGAAGTAAGAGATCGCGATGTGCAAGATTGTGTGCTATGTCTCTACATTCTTGAAGATTTAAGTATCATCAAGGATAGTGACAGCTGCACACAGGCTTTACGCCACGCGCTACAGCAAGTCGACTCACGTGTCACTGATGTCTATATTGGCTCCAACCGAGCATACGGGACATCCTATGACGCAGACTTTCGGACATGCAACATTTTTGTTGCCTTCGGATCAGGAGAGGAGGAGTCTGCAGGCTAACGAAGCCTCGCGGCGAACCTCTGACTCGCATTTCTGCTTGTCATGTTCGCCCTGTAAGGGGCATTTGGTGTTTTTCTGTCGATAGTAAGCACACCTTTGAATTATCTTATTACGCAATTATTGCCTTACATCGCGGGCCAAGAACAGGAGCGACAGTGTTGGATTAGACGCCCGCATGCTAATAGGCTATAATAAGTTTTATGCGACGCTCTACCCGAAGAAAGGTTATTATCGTTGGGGTTCTCCTTATGACGTATAGTGCTATTACGTACGGTCTTCCCTATCTGCTTTTGGATGCACCGTTCGCACGGATTAATGCAACTGAGACGCTTAAGCAGCGCTTTTCTCGCGAATATACGCAATCGCTTGATGTCAAATATAGCAAAGGGTCGCCTCAGCTCAGCCGCGAAAGCCCAAGTGGCACCGTACTTGGCTACGTTACAGACACGAAGATACGCCAGAAGCTGCTCCAAGCTCAGCCTTTTGCCGATTGCTCTGGTGGCTGCTCGTCGTGGCAATCGTATAGTGAGTATGGCAAAACATCGCCACTGCTTAGTATCGAGCAAAATTCATCACCCGACTCGCGCAATATTCTTCGCGCAGCAACAGGAGAGGGAGGTCAGTGTGTTGCTCGCTACCACCCAAAGTCGCACGGTGATATATTCTGCTTGTCGCCTTCGACAGGGGCGTTTGCATATGGGTATGATGGTGCATCGTAGGAATGTAGCATTCTGACTTTCATCAACTCCCGTCTCACTCTCCACACCTACTTCATCGCCATCGTCCATCTCAGCGTCAGAGAGAGCGTATTGGGCGCTGTCGACACTCTCGGTTGCGACTGTCTGATTAACTATATCCGACTCATTGCCAAAAAGAAAATCGGGGCCAAGCTCCCCGTTGTCTTCCTCGCTGGCTACATCCTCTCTGGCAATGGCTGCGGCGTGGGAGGGGTGCGAGAAGGAGCGCGTGCATGTCGCTGTCGGTACGTACCAGGCGCACAGTAGGCGATAGTTACGCCGGTCACGATGCCGGCAACGTAGATCGCGCTGATGCTGAGAATGAGGGCGTACATCTGGTTAGCTCGTTTCATGGTTTGGGCGGTTTGGTTAGCAGTGATTCATTATTTCTTACCTGCTTTTAGATTTACCAAATAGTGCTAAATCAACTACACCCATCTATTCTTTTAGTAATCAAGGATGCGTTACATGTAAGTAGACCAACTATGATAGCCCATGTATGATACCGCAAGTTGCCATTATTTATTCAAGGAAACCAGTTTTCAACAAAAAAGCAACTGAAAGATGGTTGAATTCTATACCTCTTCTGCCTATTATTAATACATACTTTATTTGCAATATTTTAATAATGATGAGGTATATATGAGATTTTGCGATAACCTACAGCACTTACGCACGACTCACAATATGACTCAGGAGCAACTAGCAATGCGTCTTGGTGTCAGCAGACAAGCTGTTTCTAAGTGGGAATCAGTACATGCCTACCCTGAAATGGATAAATTACTCATGATTTGTACCTTGTTTGATTGTCAACTTGACGATCTTGTGAGAGGAGATCTGACCCATCACCACATTAATAAGACTATGCGCACTCCTCAAGGGGAGATGCCACAGGATATTACAGACTATGATAAGGCCATGCGTGTTTACGCATTTAGATTGCCAATAGGGGTTTCAATTATGCTTTTTGGCATAGCTCTAACAATTTTGTGGCTGATTCTTTCTGCGGCATTAAAAAATAAACTTCCAAACTATACTGCTGTGGTATTGTGTGCTGGGACGATGGTGGGAGCTGCCTTTATTGTATCAGGAGTATATATCCGCAATAGATTCCAAAAGACACACCCGTTTGTTAAAGATTTTTACACTGCAGAGCAAAGAGACGAGGCAAGGGTAGCAATGTTTCACGCAGTTATTCTCGGATTTATTTTGATAGTTACTGGTTTACTGGCTGCTATTTTTCTTCATCACGTTACGCTATTAGTATGGGCGGTGTTCTTGTCGTTTTTTGCTGTTTCTGTTTTTTATGTTTTGCACAGATATTTCCTGTGGCGACGAATGGACATAGAAAAATACAACCAACGATCTCTTAGTTTGATGACAGAGCAAGAAATTAACGCACTTGACGACATTGAGTTACAGAAAGTTGCTCACAAAGCAAAATACAAACGCAATGTTTGCATGATCATCATGTATCTGGCAACTATTATCAGTTTATGTCTTTTATTTATTCCTCAATTCGGCGCCTATCGGTGGTTTTGGCTAGCTTGGGTAGTTGGTGGTATTTTATGCGCAGCAACAAATTTATACATTGATATAAGGAGAGAAAAGTAATGGAAGCAATCATTGCACAGAATATAACTAAGTCCTTCTGTAGCGGCCAAGGAAGCAACACAAAAATAACAAAGGTGTTAAAAGGAATCAGTATTACTATTAATCTAGGTGAAATGGTTAGTATTGTTGGGTCGAGTGGATCAGGTAAATCAACCTTACTGTACTGTCTTTCTGGTCTGGAGACTGCCGACAGTGGTTCTATCAAGATAATGGGTAAGCAACTCGTGCATGCAGACCGAAATTCACTTTTTAGAATCCGAAGAGACCACATAGGATTTATCTTTCAATCCTACAATCTTATCCCTTCGCTCAATGTATTTGAAAATGTATCTCTCCCGGCACGCTTGGCAGGGCATGCCATAAACACACAGCAAATAAATAATGTCTTAGCTAGTATCGGGCTCGATGGTCGAGGAAAGGATCGCCCAACTGATATGTCTGGAGGAGAACAGCAGCGCGTAGCTATCGCAAGAACACTGGCAGATAGCTCTGATATTATTTTTGCTGATGAACCTACTGGAGCACTTGATACAGAAAACGGAAGAGAAGTATTGAAGATGCTAAGGAGTATAGGTAATAACTCCAAGCGAGCCGTAGTAATGGTCACTCACAATCTAGAAGCTGCCGCCCTTGCCGATCGTGTTCTAGTATTAAAGGATGGTGTAATTATTCGAGAGCTCACTTCTTGTACAGCTGCTCAAATTTTGACAGTGATGGAGGGTTAAAATGTTGAAACTTATATTCTCTGATTTGAGAGCTAATAAAGCAACATGGCTCGGTGCGTTTTTTGTCGCAATAACTTGTGGATACATCGGAGGCTGGGTAATTTCCATTCTCGGGACTGCTCAGTTCTATGTTGGTGCTGTGTATAAAAATATTAACCAAGCAGGAACAATACTATTTCTATTTTCTATTGTTGCAGGACTCGCTGTGATCTCTGCAGTAGCTAAGCTTACAGTAGATGCACAAAGAAAATCTTACGCCCTATGGCAGTTAGTAAACGTTAGTCCCCGCAAGGTTATTGTGGTTGTTCTTGCTCAGCTGTTTGTTGTTGCCATTTTAGGGGCAATATGCGGGACATTATTATCAGGAATAAGCTTCGTTCCATTATTTCCTTTGGTATTTAGTGCAAGAAAGATCTTCGAAGAGGTCATACCACGAGTTGATTTATCTTCAATGCCTATAGTTTGGTTAGGGGTTGCATGCATTTTTTTGTTTGGAGGACTCAAAGCAGCACGGGCCGCAGGTCGTACCACTCCACTACAAGCCTTAACTTCCCAGCCATTAAAAAAGCTTGACATGACATGGATTCGGCTTTTGCTTTTTGCTGTTTTATTGACTATCACGGTTTGGTTTTCATATTCCATTATCGTAGATGGCCCAAATAACGGGATGGATCGATCAATTTACCTACCAATTTTGCTTGTTGGGACACTTGTTCCTATTGCTCCTGTGCTTTTTTTACTTTTCATGAGGATATGGACGTTGCTTGTTCCGCAACGTTGTGTTGTGTGGTTTTTGGCAAGGCGTATGGCGCTGTACAATTTTTCTCTTAGTACTTCCGTGCAAACCCCCATTATGGTTGGGTTTGGTATGGTAGCTGGTATTTTAACTATTATCAACACGATGAAGCACTATGCTATGGATATCGGGATCACTAATTTTAATGGTCTTGATTTGACTTCAACTATTCTTGCTATGGGCGGGCCGATTCTCCTTTCTGCAGTAGGAGCTGCAGCGAGCATTGGTATGACTGCACGTTCTCGGATCAGTGATGTGAAACTACTTGCAATCAGTGGCGCGAGTCCACGCACGTTGATCCTGGCTGCTATTTGCGAAACTTTTATTCATTCGGCAAATGCTACTTTTGTTGGTATTATCGCCGTTGCTGCTTCAAATTATATTGTATCCAAAGGGCTTATGGTGCCTCCTTTTGTGGATATAACGATCACCGATGGCTTGGTAGTTTCCCTCCTCGGCTTTATTATGATTGCGATAACCGTCCTTACTCCTACAGTGTTCGCTCTTTCGCGTAAGGATGTTATTCAGGCATAATACATTGACTAATGTAAGCTCCAGAAACAGAATTACTGCGATCGAACTTATTCGGTGCGGGACGCCACCGCAAAGCGCCGGCTCACACGCCACGCCCACCACCACTGCAGCATGGTTACTGGAATAATTATGGCAATGCTAGGCCAGAGGAGGAGCAGGTTTGGCGGGGTGAAGTCGAAGAATTGGCGGAGTGGGATGATGCCAAAGCTCACCACTGTCACGAGCAATACCGCGAGCATGTAGAGCGTGCGAGCAAGGTGGGCCCGCTTATCGAGCTGGATGCCAAGCATGCGGCCAGCCAAAAATACCAGATACACGCCGTAGAAGGTTGCTACCAGCACTGTTATTGTTGCTACCTCGCCAAGGCGATCTGGGTAGAGTGTGCGGCCAAGCCAATACACACTAGCGACCGTTAGCCCTGTGAGCACTGCAATCGGTGCCACCGCCAGCAGGGTGTCGTGCCAGAAGCGCCGCGGGTCAATCCGGTGCCGCGGTGAGGGCGGAAAGAGCGTCCACATAATGGTCGGCATTGTCACGAGGAAGATATTCATAAAGGTAAGGTGGCGCGGTGCATATGGGTACATAATGCCGAGGGTGAGGGTAATGGCCAGTAACACGACACCATAAATAATCTTATGGAAGAAGAGCACGCCAATAAGCTCAATGGCCTGCATGATGCGATTACCTAGCTCCATTCCGAGGGGCAGTGACGTGAAGGAGTTGTTGAGCAGGATGATATCGGCAACGCGCCGGCTAGCTGGTGCACCCGCATACATCGCGACGCCAAGGTCGGCTCGCTTGAGCGCCAAGGCATCATTAACGCCATCGCCCACCATGCCAGTGAATCGCCCTTGGTCTGAGAAGTGAGCGATAAGCCGCTCCTTTTGCTCAGGCAAGACGCGGGCAAAGATTGTGTAGGTATCGGCCGCATCGGCAAACGCTGCATCATCGAGCCGGGCAAGCTCTGCCCCGGTGATGGCCGCCTCGGGCTGGTGAATCCCTGCTGCCTTGGCAATGTAGCTGACCGTCCGCGGGTTGTCTCCACTAATAACGCGAATCGTTACGCCCTGGCCCTGCAAAAACTGCACCGTATCGACCACGCCATGGCGCAGGCTATTGCGCAGGACGATTGCCCCCAGCGGCTGACCCGAGCCAGCGGCGAGCTGCTTAAGTGGCACGCTGCTGTTGGCAAAGCGGGCAAGCAGGAGGACACGCAGGCCGTCATTTGCCCAGGCGTCGATTTGGGCTTGCTGGGCTGGTGAGAGCGGGGCAAGCCGCGCCACAAACTCTGGTGCACCTAGCATCAGCGTCTGCATTGAGCCAGCAATCTCGGCCCGCACCCCCGCCATTTTCCGGCTCGATGAGAATGCCATCACCTCTTGGACGTGGGCGGTGGGTGCCTGGTGCGCGGCAAGAATTGCCTGGCCAGTCGCATTACCACCACTGGTTTCGTGCGCAACCAGGGCAGCGTAGCGGGCGAGTTGTTCATCACTGGTCGATACATCGAATGACGCAGCGTGCTCGAAGATAACGTCATCGCTTGTCAAGGTGCCCGTTTTGTCTACGCAGAGCACGCCAAGCAGTGCCATTGCTTCAATCGCCGAGAGCTTCTGCGGCAAGACCTTAGCCTGAGCCAGGCGCAGCGAGCCAAAGGCAAGCAGGAGCGAACTCGCCAGGAGCAGCCCCTCCGGCACAACGGTAATCGCCGCGGTGATAATCGTCTTGAGAATACTCACAGCTTGCAACCCCGCAAAGTGGTAGCGCGCGAAGATAAGCAGCGCCAGCACGACTGCACCGTAGGTTAGGACGGTAATGGCGCGCTGGATAGCGCGCTGGAGTGGGGTAGGCTGCGGCGCGTATTGCTTGAGCACAGTGCTGATTGCACCAGCCTTGGTGGCGCTACCAACTGCGGTGACGCGAGCGTGCGCTGTGCCCGCCACCACTGTTGTGGCTGCATAGATGGCATCGCCCGGTGCTTTGTCTACCGCAGCAGACTCGCCCGTGAGCATGCTCTCATTCACTTCGAGGCCCTTTGCGTCGAGCACGACACCGTCGGCGGGTAGCTCATCGCCAGTGTGTAGTGCGAGAGTATCGCCAACCTGCAGTGCATCGTAAAGCACCTCGGTGATGGTGCCGTCGGCTTGGACAACGCGAGCGCGCGGTGCACTCATGAGCTCGAGCTTGCGCAGGGCACGCTTGGCCCGAATCTCTTGCACGGCACCAATCAGCGAATTGACCATGATCACGAATGATATAAACCAGGCATCGCGATACTCCTGCACATAGACCAGCGCTATTGCAAGAAGCAAAATCGCCAATACGATGGGCGAGGCAAAGTTGCGCCGGATGATGGCCAGATAGTCCTTCATAACTTAATTCATTCCTCCTCGATGATACTGACACTTGGCAGCAACCCGCCAGCCACTGCGCGCGTCGCTATCTGCTTGGTAGATGTGGCCGTCCTTCACCTCATCAACGAGAATGAGGGCTGGGTTGTATGGCGCAAGGGTGCGATAGTACATAATGTCGCGATCGGTGATGCGCCCAAATCCGGGAAATATTTCGCGAAATTTTTGCCGGCCAAATTCATCAAAATACTCTGGCTGGCCCCGTGGCGGGAAGAATGTCTCAGCGCGCAGGCCAATTCGCACCGCGATCTTCTTGACATCGCCAAGCAAGAGGCGCGATGGCCCATAGACCAAGCAATAGAGCTGGCCGTCTGTTGCAAAAAACACTGATGCCTTGGCGGCAAGCCCCGCGGCAATATTGCGCGCCACCACGCGATCGATCACCAGCTGCACGCCAAAGCGCGCGGCGAGAGCCTTTTGCACATATGCGACATCCATGTGGTTACCAAAGTCCATGATAGTTATTATACCGGAATCTCGGCCTGGCCGCTAGAGTCGAGGCGGTGAGTGTGCGATAATGGAGACATGTCTGAACACGAATTTTCGACTCGATACACACACCTCAATAGCCAGCAGCGCGCTGCTGTCGATACGATTGATGGGTCGCTGCTCGTCGTGGCTGGCCCCGGTACTGGCAAAACAGAGCTACTCAGCATGCGCGCCGCCAACATCCTGCGCCAGACAGATGTGCTGCCTGAGAATATTCTCTGCCTTACCTTTACCGACAGTGGGGCAGCCGCGATGCGGCAGCGTCTGCGCAGTATCATTGGGGCAGATGCCTACCGCGTCGCTATCCATACCTTCCATAGCTTTGGCAGTGAGGTGATAAATCACCACCGGGAGTATTTCTATCATGGTGCATCACGTAAACCTACCGATGAGCTTGGCAGCTATGAGATTTTGCGCGGTATCCTTGGCAAGCTCGATCATCGGAGCCCTCTCAGTAGCAAGCAAAATGGTGAGTTTACCTATCTGCAGGACATTAGCCGGAGTATTAGCCAGCTCAAGCAGGCTGGTCTGAGTAGCGCAGAGCTTCGGCAGGTCATCGATGCGGACGAGGCGCTCGTGGCAGCTGTCGAACCACGCCTCAGCGAGGTCTTTGCCGCTGGGCGGATAAGCAAACCAATGGCCGGCAAGCTCGCCCCACTGGCAGGCGAGGCAGCTCAGCTGCCACTGCCGCCGTTGCCACCCACCATTTCACCACTAGCCGATAGCTTCTCGCTCAGCCTGGCTCGAGCGATCGATGAGACGCTTGATAGTGGCAAGACTACGCCACTGACCGCCTGGCGCAACCACTGGTGCGAGAAGGACGCTACTGGGAGTTATGTCCTGAGAGATCGCAAACGCCTTGGTAAGCTGCGTGCCCTCGCTGAAGTCTATGATGCGTATCTTACTGAGCTGAGCGCGGCTGGTCTATATGACTACGATGATATGATTCTCCAGCTCGCTCAGGCGCTCGATGCCCAGCCTGAGCTGCGCGCTAATCTTGAGGAGCAGTACCAATACATCATGGTGGATGAATTCCAAGATACCAACCTCGCACAGCTGCGCATCCTCTTTTCGCTGACGAGTAGCCCGGTCCACGAGGGTCGCCCCAACATTATGGCAGTCGGTGATGATGACCAAGCAATCTACAGCTTCCAGGGGGCAGATGTGAGCAATATTCATCGCTTCCGCAGCCACTACCGTGATGTGCAGCTGATCGTCTTGACGGATAACTACCGCTCTAGCAAGGCCATCCTCGCACCTGCCCGCGCCGTCATTACCCAGGGGGGTGATCGGCTAGAAGCGGTGCTTCCTGAGCTCGACAAGACGCTCACGGCCCACCACCAGCCAACGCAGACAACGGTCGACCTCGCCGAGCTGCCCACCAGCCTGGCCGAGCGCCAATGGCTAGCGCAGCAGATCCGCCAGCAGATCGACAGCGGCATACCGCCCGAGGAGATCGCCGTCCTTGCTCGGCGCCACCGCGAGCTAGTAGCACTGGTGCCGCACCTCCAGGCCGCAGGGATTGCTATCAACTACGAGCGGCGCGATAACATTCTCGACAACCCCGTCATCCAAGCACTTGAGCTGCTCGCGCGGGTCATCGACGCCATAGCAGCAGGGGAGTTTCCCACTGCCGATAGCCTGCTACCAGAGCTAATGGCTCACCCAGCCTTTGGCTTTGCTAGCCAGGATATTTGGCAGCTTAGCCTCCAGGCGTGGCGCAACCACCAAACGTGGGGCGAGACAATGATGGCCAGCCCAACCTTCCAGCCTCTGATGGTGTGGCTCATCCATATGGCGTGGCATGCGCAGCATCAGCCACTCGAGCTGGTGCTGGATGATCTGCTTGGCATCCCGCAGCCAGCCGCTGGCGAAAAAACCCAGGCCGTTGTAGCAAGTGTCATCACCGAATATATGGCACAGCAGATGGCCCAATTCGACCAACCCATCAGCCTCTCTACCGAAGCAACTCCTGCAATGCCCACCATAAGCTACCGCTCACCACTGTACGATTATTATTTCTCGCGCAAGAAGCTTACCGAGCAGCCCGACGCATACCTTGCCTGCCTCGAGGCCTTGCGCACGCTGCGCAGCCGCACGCAGGAGCATCGTGGTGATGACGAGACACTCCGGCTCGTCGATATGCTCGACCTCCTCAGCTTGCACCGGCAGTTCAAGACACCTATCACCACCATTCGCCAGCGCACCGAGGCGCATACTGGCCGCATTAACCTCATGACGGCGCACAAAGCCAAGGGGTTAGAGTTTGGCCATGTCTATATCATAGGCGCTATTGATAGCACCTGGGGGCGGCGCGTGCGCTCACCCGTGTCGCTCATCACGTATCCAGATAACCTCGCTATTGCCCCCGCCGGCAATACGTACGACGAGCGCCTCCGCCTCTTTTTCGTTGCTATGACGCGGGCGCGCGACCACCTCACCATCAGCTACAGCACCCAAGATGATACCGGCAAAGCAACGCTGCCGGCCAGCTTCCTCGACGGCGTCGACCTCACCGCCACCACTGTTGATATGCCCAACGACGTGCCAAGCCTCACCGCCCAGCTCACTGCCGATTGGCAGCGCCGCCTTGCGCCAGTTGGCACGCCCGAGCCCGATCTGCAGCAGCTCCTCCAGCCCATGCTGGAGCAGTATAAGCTCTCTAGCACCCACCTTACTGCCTTCTTAGACGTATCGCGCGGTGGGCCAGCAGCCTTTCTTACTAATTACCTGCTGCGCTTCCCGCAAGCACCCAGCCCACATGCCATCTACGGCAATGCCATCCACCACGTGCTGCAGCGTGCACACACCCATCTCACTGCCACGGGCAAGGTGCGGCCGGCCGAGGATATCCTCGGCGACTTTGAGCAAGAGCTGAATCGCCAGCCGCTGAGGCCAGAGGACTTCACATACTTTAGCCGCAAGGGGCTCGATTCACTGAGCACCTTCTTGCAGGCCAAGGCGCAGACCTTCCGCCCCGAGCAAAAGACCGAGCTGAGCTTTGCCGGCCAAGGAGTCGTGCTCGGTGATGCTCGCCTTACTGGTACGCTCGATCTTGTCGATATCGACCACACTGCCAATACCATCGCCGTTACAGACTACAAGACGGGCAAGCCCGCCCGCAGCTGGCAGGGCCGCACCGATGCCGAGAAGATTAAGCTGCACAAATACCGCCAGCAGCTGATGTTCTACGAGCTCCTCGTGCGCCACTCGCGCGACTATGCGCGCTACGACTTTGCCGGGGCTACGCTGCAGTTCGTTGAGCCAGATAAGGATACAGGCGATCTCCACCAGCTCAGCACCAGCTTTTCTCAGGCCGAGCTGGATGAATTTGCTCAGCTCATTGCCGCCGTATGGCGCTGCATTACCCAGCTCCAGCTGCCCGACACCAGCCACTACCCAGCCACCTACAAAGGCATCCTCGCCTTTGAGGAGGATCTGCTGCGGCGTATAGAAGAGCGAGAATAGCCGCTAAGCGCGAGCACTTGTGACGCAATAGGCAATGTATTCGCTATACACCCTTGCTGCAACGCGCTGCAGGAGAGAATGGGGTGGCTAATAGCTAAAGCACATGAGCAAGCTTTTTTGCTACCCTGGCCGAAACATTTTGGTGTAGTATATATGGCATTCTCAGCTCTTGTGCTGGCAAGTGGGGTTTTCTAGGGGAAAATACTCTGCTTATCTTTCTCTGATCCTTACAGCGGGAGCATGAGACTGTCTGGGTGCAATAAATCCGCATCGTCTGTCATTTGCTGCGAATAGTACATAGAATGAAACGAAACGTAAGAACAAAACGAGAATCTCTGCAAGACATGCGCATATTGATTGACAGACTCGCCGTATATTGGTATATATAGTAACAGCTCAAAACTGAGTGAACCCTGGTAGCTACCCGATGTAGCTACCTCGAGGCGCTCAGCACGAGAGCGTCCTTGAAAAAGGGTTCACCGACAATTCTGCCGAGGCTTCGGCGGAGAGGAGGTGAATACCTCATGTCTTTCTTCTTTAAATCGGAAGATAGCCGTCGCCAAGATGCGACGGCTAGGAAGACTAAGCAGGGCAAAACAAGATGCCCTGCTTGCGACGGCACCGGTATTTTTGGTATAGGTGGTCGTGGTAGTATGACCTCAAGGCCATGCTCCAAATGTAAGGGTGAAGGTTATATATAAACTTCACCCTTAGCAGCGGTCAGCCTCACGTGCGAGGCTGAGAGAGTAGGTATTAAGTATAGCAGAATAAGGCTATACACCTATCCGTCACTGGAGATAAGGAGTAGCCAGGCTCCTAACAATGGTGTTGTAGGTTCGATTCCTGCTATCTCCGCCATATGGCGAATGCTCCGCTTTCCCGCGTAGAGCACTGCCATAGCAACCGCCGCAGGTTTGCCTTTGTCGGACAACAAAGAGGGGCAAGGCGGTATCGTTGCCACTTGGGAGGCAACGATCGAAAAGTCTCATGCTGCGCGTTTATTGCCGCGCACCGTGCGCTTGCCACGGAGACTTCTTTAAAACACGTGAGACTCGCGAGATTCACTCGCGTCCTGGCCACCCGCCAGGACGAGCAGAACCGCTTGTAGTCTCTCCCTGGCTCCTGCATCCGCATCATGCGTTGAGGCAGGAGCTTCTTCCTTTTTTAGTACATAACCGTGGTATAGCTATAAAATTCAGGTGCTCACTACTTGACAATTATCGCTAGGTAGATTACAATTATTTCTACCCTTGCAAATAATTCGCCGGATCTGCTCCGGCTTGAGTTTTTGTAAGGAGTAGTCGGTCGATGGTGACCGACCTGGGATGGCCCGCGTGGTTGCGGGGTACGAGAGGCTTGCTTGTCAATGGAGACAAGTATTCGTGGGAACTCTCGTAGCAGGTTCGACTCCTGCCATCCCAGCTCTGTGAGCCCCCTCCAAGGAAATGCCTTGGAGAGTTGACCCAGAAAGGGGGTGGTCTATAAGACCATATTTTGCTCACATCGCCCCGCATCCACTGCGACACCCATCTACGCATAAAATAAAGCGTGGGTGCGGGGCTTTCCCCTGATATATTGTGTTATAATAGCTTGATATGACGTCGTTTTGGAATGATTTGCCGCAGCCGTTTTTTGTTTTGGCGCCGATGGAGGCGGTGACGGATGTGGTGTTTCGCCACGTGGTGCGGCGGGCTGGTGCGCCCGATGTGTTCTTTACTGAGTTTGCTAATGCGACGGGCTGGGTGCATGCTGGTGACAGGGCAATTGCTGGCCGGCTCGTCAGGACGGACGACGAGTACCCCCTCGTGGCGCAGATCTGGGGTGGCGAGCCAGGTGATATGGAGCAATTTGCCCAGCACTGCGCACGCCTGGGCTTTGCAGGGATTGACATCAACATGGGCTGCCCCGCCAAGAGTGCCATCAAGAGCGGGGGTGCAGCGCTGATTCGCAATCCAGACGTTGCGGTAGCCGCTATCGCCGCGGCCAAGACGGCTGGCTTGCCAGTCAGCGTCAAGACTCGCCTTGGCTACAGCACTGTGGATGAGTGGCACGCCTGGCTCACAACGCTGCTCCAGCAAAATATCGTCAATCTCACCATCCATCTGCGCACCAAGAAGGAGATGAGCAAGGTGGCGGCACACTATGAGCTGATCGATGACATCGTGGCACTGCGCGATGCAATTGCGCCGCAGACACTGCTCACCATCAATGGCGATATTCGCGATCGGGCGCATGGCATGGCGCTGGTGGCAGCTCACCCGGGCGTCAATGGGGTGATGATTGGCCGTGGGGTGTTTGCCGATCCATTTTGCTTTGCGCCGCACGCCGACGATACAGTGCAGAGTGCTGGCTCTCTGGTGCAGCGCAACTTCGCCCTCCTTCGCTACCACCTTGATCTCTTCGACCACTGGCAGCCACAGCTCGGCCGGCCATACGAGACGCTCAAACGCTTCTACAAGATCTACATTCGCGATTTCGACGGCGCGAAGGAGCTGCGCGACCAGCTGATGCACACCACCAGCACGGCCGAGGCACGGCACACCATCCACCAGTGGCATGAGACTATGCACACGTCTGAGTAGATGGTGTTTGTGCTATAGTGAAGGAAGGTGACATCCTCAAATTATATCGTCATGAGGACGAGCGGGAGCGATAGTTCTCCATCGGTATGGGCAGGGTAGTAGTGATGCTTGAGATATCCTTATCTATGAAGCAAGAAGCGTTTGCCATGATAGCTATTGCCAGGCAAAGCAAAAGAGACAATAATCAATAGACCTCTTAGTCGAAAGATTGGTTTAATTTACTTGTTATTTGCCACACCCAAGAAACTACTCGAGCACCGTCACCGTCATGCGTGGGCCGCACAACGCCATGATGGCAGCAAGGTTGTAGTAGAGCATGGCAGTGGCGGCCTGCTGCTGGGCAGTTGGGTCGCCCGGGTAGAGTGCTTCAGCTGAGGGTGTAAAGGCCCATGTGTCGATATTGAAGGCCTGGCGATGCTCGGGTGCGCGGTCGAATTCTTGTGCTAAGGCCTGGCGGTCGAGCGTCGTCCCCGTGCGCTGATTCATCACCACCACCGCCTCATGGTGGCTACCGTGCAACATATCGGTGTGAGCACCAGTGGGCTCAGCACTCTTTGCTAGCTGCGCGTCGACCATTGCCACAAGATCGTTGCCACTAGCCATAACAAGCTTGGACTCATCTGCTGCATGGCGAATGATCTGCTGGTGTGTTTCGTCGCTACTATCGCTACCAAGACGAAGCTCAGTAGCCAGGGCACGCAACTGCTCACCATGCTGAGCAATGATAGTGAAGATCGCACCCACTTTGTCGGCTGCAGCACAGCCAGCGTCTTCGCCATGAGCATAGTCATCCCGATGGACGCGCACCGTCACCGGTATCTGGCCAATCTGCCCCAAGACGCGCGCATTCGCTTCATTAATCGAATCGCTATTACCACGCACCAGTCGATCCGTCACTAGATAGAGCAAGCCACCGCCTGCACCATTTGGCACTGCTTCCGCTGTGCTGCCGGGTCGGCCATCCATGCACGCGCCAATGATGTTCTGTACTGCTGGCACATAGTACTCGCCGAGCCGCTGGACAAACTCTGCTGCGCGAGACCACTCTGGTGTATCGAGCTTACCAAGGCCATACTCGTTACCTAATTGGTAGGATACAACAAGCTGCTCATAACAATTACTTGTAGTCTTCTCATCATTACGTCGATAACTCTGTGCTTCATCTGATGATGAAGCACGTGAATAGAGTTCCGTCATTATATGCTATCTCTCTGCGCTTATCTCTGTTACCCTAATATTATACGCGATGCTTATTGTGGCGCCGGCGCAGGCCAGCCACCTTCAGACGCACGGCATGGCGGTCGACCAGTTGGTGCGCTTTTTCGAGCTCCACTTGGTTACTGGCGTTGTCGCGCTGCTTAAGGGCACGCTCAAGGGCGGCTTTACTTTCAGCCTCAATGATATCGTCGCCATGCTCGGCTTCGTCGACCAAGATGCGTACCTTTGTCTGGCTAATTTCGACCACCCCACCAGAGATGGCAAAGTACTCCAGATGGTCGTCACTGTCGTCCTTGGCGCGACGCACCGCCACAACGCCTGGCACTGCCAGAGTTACGAGTGGTTCGTGCCCCGGGAAGACCGCAATCTGCCCATCCGGCGTCGGTAGCATCACCTCATACACAGTCTCGTGTAGCTTGCTACCAGTCAGTGTCACAAGTTCTAAATCCATAGCCTTACTATAGCAGAGTAGCAGAGAAAAAGCGAGGTAGAAGGCAGGGTGATTTTTACTTCAAGCAAGAGAAAAGGGCGGGGAGCAGCAAGCCACATGGCGCTGCTCAACCCGCCCTTAGCGGTAGGGGTAACCTAGGAAGGTTAGAGCACTAACCCCCAGGCAAAGAGGGAGATAAAAATCCCCCCAATAGCGGCTACTGCAATGAGCAGCAACCCCGAGGCCTTTGGCAGGCGCTGGCCTGCCACGATGGCTCCTCCGAAGAGGAGCCACATGAGATACATCACGAGCCAGGGCAGCTCGTGAACCCCAAATGCCGTCCCACCGAAGTGAAACAGCATGAGGTAACTGCCAAGCGGTACACCCGCCCAGGAGAACACCTTGATTAGCCAGAAGGGCGCAACGTTACGCGCCTTTCTGGCTTCGCGGCGCATGGAACGATCGTCCCATGCGTTTTTCCTGTTGTGCATGAGAGTTCTCCTTCCATGCGTATCCTTGAGGCGCTGGTCGCCCCACCACTCTCAAGTGTGCCATATTTGATCGGGTAAGTCAAAGTGTGTCTATCTGAGGCTGAGCGCTTTACTGCTTTCTCATACTGTTCGCAGTAGATACTACTGTAATAAGCATATTTCTATACATACCAATATATCTTGATACTATATCTATTCTCTATGTATCGATATCTTTATACCCATGTCTCTATATCCATGCTATTCTCTATCTTTATATCTCCATATCCATCCATATCGATTTCTCTCCTATTATATATAAATATATATAAAAGAAGAGAAAAAGAACCCACGCTAACAGAGAAAAAACAGGGTAAAAAAGGCGAATTTCGAAATTCGCCTTTTTTGAAGGAAGAAAATGAGAGAAATGGCGAGGAAGATAGGCAAAGAAAACAGCAGCCAAACACAGAGAGAATATCTCGGTTGGCTGCTGCCGTATAAGAATGTGCAGGGAGCGCTAGTCTTGCTTCTCGCTCAGTGGCACTGACGACATGTAGAACCAGTTCTCTGGTTTGTCATCATACTTGCCACTCAGGATATCCTTGGCATCGCGGATGGTGTCAGCAAGCTTGAAGTAGCTTCCGGGGTTACCGGTAAATTGCTCGGCAACGTGGAATGGCTGAGCCAAGAAGCGCTGCAGGCGGCGTGCCCGGGCAACGATCTGCTTCTGGTCGTCGCTCAGCTCCTCCATACCCAGGATAGCAATGATGTCCTGCAATTCCTTATATTGCTGCAAGACGCGCTGCACTTCGCGAGCCACCTGATAGTGCTCCTCGCCAACCACCTCTGGGTCGAGCGAGTTAGAGCTCGAGTCGAGCACATCCACTGCTGGATAGATACCAATCTCTGTCAGGGCGCGGTTCATCACGATGGTAGCATCGAGGTGAGCAAAGGTAGTGGCAGGCGCTGGGTCGGTTAGGTCGTCGGCTGGCACATAGACAGCCTGAACAGAGGTAATCGAGCCCTTCTTGGTACTGGTGATGCGCTCTTGCAGGGCACCCATCTCTTGCTGCAGGTTTGGCTGGTAGCCCACCGCACTTGGCAAACGGCCGAGCAAGGCAGACACCTCAGCACCAGCCTGCGTAAAGCGGAAGATATTGTCGACGAAGAGCAGCACATCCTTACCTTCATCACGGAAGGCTTCGGCCATTGCTAGGCCAGCCAGTGCTACCCGCAAACGCGCCCCCGGTGGTTCGTTCATCTGGCCAAAGACAAGCGATGTCTTATCCAACACGCCAGCATCCTTCATCTCGTGGTAGAGGTCGTTACCCTCGCGGGTACGCTCACCTACACCAGCAAAGACAGAGTTACCACTATGGAATTTGGCGATGTTGTTGATCAGCTCCTGAATGAGCACGGTCTTACCCACGCCAGCACCAGCGAAGAGCCCCGCCTTACCGCCCTTGGTAAGTGGCGCAATGAGGTCGATCACCTTGATACCGGTCTCAAGGATCTCGGTCTTGTTGGACTGCTCAGTGAGAGCAGGGGGCTCAGCATGGATGGGCGCACGCTGCGCATCATCAGCCACCGGCTCGCCATCGATCGGCTCACCCACCACATTAAACATCCGCCCTTGCGTTGCTTCGCCCACAGGCACACGGATCGGCGCACCAGTTGCAACCACCGGCTGACCACGCTTGAGGCCATCGGTCGATTGCAGGCTAATGGTTCGCACCGTTTGCTCGTCAAGGTGCTGCGCTACCTCAAGCGTCAGCGTCTGGCCATCATGCTCGACGTGCAGGGCGTCGTAGATAGCTGGCAGCTCCACCTCGCGGTCGAACTCGACATCCACCACCACACCCATGATCTGGATGATTTTTCCTTGGTTTTTACTCATTCGTTTCTCCTCTCGATCATTTCATTATACTTTCTTTGCTTGCAGATTATTATGGCTATCTGGCGTCTTGGTACGATACTTCTGTATATACCGCATAGTATCACGGGCTGCAACACCGCAGTAAGTTAGCAATATCACAATTGGTACATATGGCAAGAGACTACTGACGACTGGTAGTTCGGCACACGCCATAATAGGCTGAGCCGGCCAGGCAAGGCGAGCAATATCATTGGCCTGCGCCTCCACGCCATGCACAGCAAAGGATACAAGAAAGCCCGCAACATACGAGCCAAAGCCAGCAAGGATCACAACTAATAGGCCAGTCGTAACACTCACAAAGCTCGCACTATGTCGCTGGCCATACCGCCAATACCACAGCCCACCGAGAGCAAACGGCAACATAAGCGCAAGGCCAAAGAGTAACCCCTCACCACGGCTAGCAGACAGCATCAGAATACCACCCACAAGAAGCAACACCACACACACAAGCGCATACATGATAAGCGCAGCTATCACGATACGCGCGTAGTATTTCATCCCATTGCCTCCACACCAGCGCTAATCTCGGTCAGCTCTTGCGTGATGGCACCTTGACGCTGTTTGTTCATCTCGAGTGTTAGGTCATCGACAAGGCTAGTAGCGTTATCGGTGGCATTCTTCATAGCAAGCATACGCTGGCTGTGTTCACTCGCCCGAGCATCGAGCAGAGCTTGGTAGAGCCGGGCACTCACCATGCGCGCAGCGATGGTGTCGAGTACTGCTTGCGGGCTTGGCTCGAAGAGTGCTTCATCATCTGGGATTACCTCATCGTCATCCACCGCATCGAGCTGCTCGGCATCAAGGCCAGCGGGCAAGAGGTGGATCGTGTCAGGGTGCTGCGTCATACTGCTATAAAAGCGGGTAAATACGACGTCGATCGCATCGACCTGCTTACTCACAAACATATCGTGCGCGGTGTCGAGAATTGCCCGGAAGGCTGGCCCAGTTGGGCGATCTGGCACATCCTCGTACACCCCAACCACCTGCGTATCTTTAAGACGAGCAACAAACTGCGCCGCCTTGCGCCCCACCGCAATGGTAGTATTGTCAATCCCCGCTGTATCGTCATCGCGCAGGAGCTGGACATAGCGCTTCAGAACATTGCTATTGTAGGCACCAGCCAATCCTTTATCGGCGGCAATGACGATGATCAAGCGGCGCTTGACTGCGCGCTGAGCAAACAGGGGGTGATCGTCGGTCGCACCCTGGCGCGAGAGGTAGCGCAAGAGGCCACGTGCTGCTGTGGTATACGGCGCAGTGGTGCGGCTTGCATCTTGGGCACGGCGCATCTTGCTCGCTGCCACCATCTGCATTGCCTTGGTGATCTGCTTGGTACTCTTAACCGAGCGAATCCGTGCTTTGAGCTGTTGCGTATTGGGCATAGCGACCTCCGTTGCTTACTCCGCAAATTCCTTGGCAATTTCGCCCGCGGTTGATTCTATCAAGTGGCTGAGTTTCTCATCAGCGCCAAACTTCTGGTCGCCCTTATTGAGGGTGCGCATTTGTTCCTTAGCCTCGGCCCAGAGACGGCTCAGCAGAGCATCTTGCGCGGCTTTGATCTTCGTGGCTGGCACGGTGTCGAAGTAGCCTTGGCTCACCGCCACAATGCTCACCACCTGCTCCCAGACACTCATTGGCTGGTACTGTGGCTGCTTGAGGAGCTCTGTCAGGCGCTGGCCACGGCCAATCTGCGCCTTGGTCTCAGCATCAAGGTCACTTCCGAACTGAGCAAAGCTTGCCAACTCACGGAACTGACTCAACCCGAGCTTGAGGTTACCACTGACACTCTTGAGCGCCTTTGTCTGCGCCGCACCACCAACACGCGACACCGAGAGACCAGCACTAATGGCTGGGCGAATACCTTGGTAGAAGAGATCTGTCTCCATAAAGATCTGCCCGTCGGTGATGGAAATCACGTTGGTGGGGATGTAAGCGGAGATATCGCCTGCCTGAGTCTCAATGATCGGCAGAGCAGTGAGCGAACCTGCCCCAAGCTCATCACTTAGCTTGGCACTGCGCTCGAGTAGGCGGCTGTGCAAGTAGAACACATCACCTGGGAAGGCCTCGCGCCCTGGTGGGCGACGCAGCAGCAAGCTCATCTGGCGGTAGGCGACAGCGTGCTTGGTGAGGTCGTCATAGATCATCAAAGCATGGCCACTGTTGTCGCGAAAGTACTCACCCATGGCAGTGCCGGCGTATGGCGCGAGATAGAGTAGGGAAGCTGGGTCGCTTGGGCTGGTCGCTACCACGATAGTCTGGTCCATCACACCTTCTTCTTTCAGGCGCTCGACCAGGCGAGCAATCTTACTCAGCTTCTGCCCAACGGCAACGTAGACATTCACCACGCCAGTCTTTTGGCGGGCTTGGTTGATCATCGTGTCGAGTGCGATTGCCGTCTTACCAGTTTGGCGATCACCAATGATGAGCTCGCGCTGGCCACGGCCAATCGGGAACATCGCATCGATGCTCATAATACCAGTCATCAGTGGCTCGTGCACGCTCTTGCGGCCCATCACACCAATCGCCTCACGCTCTACGAGGCCGCGCTGCGTGGTAGTAATAGCTGGGCCACCATCAAGCGGCTCACCGAGTGGGTTCACCACGCGGCCAAGCAGCTCCTCACCGACCGGCACGCTCAGGACCTCGCCCTTGAGCTTAACGCGGTCGCCAGCAGCAACACCTTGGTCGCTGCCAAGCAGCACAGCACCAATTTCATCTTCCATCAGGTTGAGGGCAAATGCCTCAACGACACCTGTTTTGGTCTCGATCTCGAGCACCTCGCTATAGCCAGCGTGGCGCAAGCCATGTACCCAGGCCACACCATCACCCACTCGGGTCACGATACCGACCTGCTCTAGTCCCTCAGAGGCTTCCAGGCCTGCGATCGCTTGCCGCAAGCTCTCGGACAACTCTGTAACCGTTGTTTCAGCCATGTATAATTCCTCTTATTTCGTGCCCGCAAGGGCGGTTAATTTGTGTTGGATAGTGCCATCATAATGCTGGCCTGGCAGAGCAATCTTTACGCCACCGATCACCGACGGATCGACAACCTGGCGGAGCTGTACTGACGTAACCGGCGCAGTGCCACTCTGCTCAGCAAGTGCCGTGACCTCTGTTGTGAGCTGCTTCTGCAAAGCAGCCGACAGTGCATGTGCCGTCGTGACCTCAGCGACAACGATACCACGCTCAGCCAGCGCTTCCTCAATCGTTGCTGCCACCACATCGACATCGCGCGTTGCACGGGTGTCAATAAGATAGGCGGCAACTTGACGCAGTAAGGCAGACACCTCAGCACCAGCAGCAATCTGCTCAGCAATATACGCAGCGAGGCGGCGGCGCGAAAAACCGGCCGCCATCAGCGCTGCTCCTTATCGAGTGTGGTCAGATGCTTCTCGATCAGCTGGCGGTCTTTCGACGCGTCAACAGTCTCAGCAGTTACTGCACGCGTTGCCTCGACGACCATGTCGACCATCTCACGGCGCAGTGCCCGCTTGGCCTCAGCCAACTCTGTCTGCGTCTGGGTGCGAGCCGACGCTAAGATGCGCTCGGCCTGCGTGTGGGCGTCGTCTTTGGCGTCGTTCACCATGCTAGCTGCCTCAGTCTTGGCAGCGGTCACAATTTCTTGTGACTCGTGGCGGGCTTTCTTGAGCATTGCAGCAGTGCGCTCCTCGGTCTCGTCAGCTGCCTTTTGCGCTTTCTCAGCTGCTTTGAGGCCATCGCGAATCTTCGCATCGCGCTGATCGAGCATGTCGAGCAGTGGTGGATAGACCCACTTCTTCAAGACCAAGAGCAGCACCACAAATGCCACCATTTGCAGGACAAACAGCTGCCAATCAAGACCAAGCGACGAGAATAAATCGCCACCACCCGCCTCTGTCGATGCAAAATAGTGCAGGGTATTCACGAGTGCGAACTCCTTACATCACCTTGCCGACGATCGCGGCCACAAAACCAATGATAGCCAAAGCATCGATAAACGAAATACCAAGGATCATCATGGTGCGTAGGTCGTTAATCTTCTCTGGGTTGCGGCCCGCTGCCTTCATAGCGCTAGCACCGATCCAGCCACACCCAATCGCAGCGAACGCCCCTGGAATAGCATACGTCAGGGTAAATGCGATGTCTTTCATAATTATTTCTCCTTATTTAGTTGTTACCAATGTTATTTTGCTCCTTCGGTCACGAGGTTCGCGTCTGAAGAAGTCGAAGTGCTTGAGTGCGTATCTTTTTCCTCATCACCGCCGTGATGCGCCAACCCGAGTGAAATAAACACGGTTGAAAGCATAAAGAAGATATAGGCCTGAATGCCACCAACAAATAGTTCAAAGATATAGAATGGTTGCAACACCGCTGGCATTGCCGCCTGAGTGAGGTAAGCGATCATCGCGATCAAAATCTCACCCGCCAGCACATTACCAAACAGACGGAAGGACAGGCTCAGCAAGCGCGAGAACTCTGCCACAATCTCGAGAATCCCGACAAAGGACATGATCGGATCGCGCAGTGGGTTAACAAAATACCGCTTGAGATTGCCCACAAAGCCGAGCTCGCGGGCTGCGTATACCTGTGCCATAACGATCGTAACGGCCGCGAGAGCGAAAGTCATGTTAAGATCGGCATTTTGGCCCCGGAATAGTGGTGTATGGCCAACCATCACTGGCCCGACAACTGGCAATAACCCGAGCCAATATTGCGCGGCGATAAAGAAAAACATTGTAATAACAAGGGGGGCAACACGCCGCGTCCATTTCTTGCTGGGGATGACCTGCCCAACGGTATTGTACAGCCCCTCAAAGCACCAGACAGTCAAGCGAGTTGCAAAGTTCGCCTTCTTCTTACCCAGCACCGCAGCACGCGTGCGGAACATGAGCCAAGCCAAGACGATGAGACCCAGCAGACCAACGAGATTGGCATTAGTAATTGGCCAGCCAGCGATCGAAAACACCTCGTCTGCCTTGACTGAGATGTGTGGCACTGCCGCAAAAAACATCATGTGCGATGACCTCCCTTAATTTGGTGCGTAATGAGCCCAGCTGCAAGGATAATGCCGACCACGAGGCCAGCAAACATCAGCCACGGCTTGGTTGCAAACTGCCGGTCTGCCCAGACTCCGAGCAAAAACAACCCAACAGTTGGCACCGCCATTCGCCAGGTTGTCCCAAGTAGGGTACGCCACAGCACACTAACCACTTGGCTACCGTGCGAGCGGGCATTCTCACGAGACTCCGTACTCATATGGCCTTATTGTACCAGGAGGCTCAGCAGACGTAAAGAGGGAAGCGGCAGTCGGGTATTACATTAACTTTTATAACCATTCCTCAAGAAGCGTGCGTGTGAAGCAACTGGCGTCGCATTGCAAAGCCGCGTATACTAGAGCTATGCCACGCCGCAACAAAACGCCCAAGCACCAGCCCTACCGCCCACCGCGCAGCGAAGCAGCTAAGAAGCGCTACCCGAGCCGTGCAGCTGCCTTGCGCGCCATCACCGAGCTCCGCAAATACCAGCTGGATGTGCAGTTACGCGCGTATCAATCGCCGCACGATGGTGGCTGGTATCTGACAAGCCAGTATACCACAGAGGATTAGCCTCCCTCCCCACACTCATAGAGCTAATGCTGAGAAAAAAGCTGTGCACCGTACACTCAGCACGCTTGCCAACTCCATCACCGTCCATGCTATACTAGCAAGAGCGAAAGGGGATAAGTATGAATACAACACCATCAGTCATAGTATATAGCGCAGAGTGGTGCGCCTATTGCAAAACAGAGAAGCAATATCTCGACAAGCTGGGCGTGAGTTATACCGTGAAGGACATCGAGAAAACACCTGGCGCTCAGGATGAGCTCGCTGCCAAAACTGGCGGCAAAGCCCAGGGCATTCCAGTTACAGATATTGCTGGCGAAATCGTCTACGGCTTCGACCGGGCTCGGATTGATGAGCTCCTTGCAGCAAAGGGATTATTGCCAGAAGCATAGCTTGGCTATGTATCACAGTCAACTCACTGCTTGGGAAGGGCAGTGAGTTTTGATATTACTGCTCTTTTATACACGAAGAGAGCGAAGCTGCATACGTAGTATATATAATGTTGTTCAGACCTTTTTTATTTGACTCAATAGAGTACGATTTTGCAATTACATATATTGCTGATTTATTATTTATAACAGAGGTAATATATTGATTACGAGGTATAGATAATACTCATTTAGTGTTAGAGTTTCTAATCTATATTGACTAGCTATAGGACTCTTCATTCAGATCACTATTTTGCACACTGTAAGCATCTTGCGCTGCCACTAGTAGAACTTCACGTGGCGCTGGGCATTTGTGTTTTTGTTGGCACGGGGTGTTGGGTTGGTGGTGGTTGTATCATCGCCGAGCTGGCCGTTGGAGTTGTTGCCTACCGTAAAGACTTTGCGGTTGTTAGTATAAACCACCGTTGTGCCATAACCCGAGCGCACATACGATGCTAAGTTGCCCTGCGTGCCAAGGACGAGCATTTGCTGCGGAGTGGGGTAGATGCCATTGGTGCCACCACCGACATGTCCAAGGCCTAGCTGGCCAGTTATATTGCTCCCCGCACCAAAGACGCGACCATCGCTGGTGACGACGAAAACATTCGCATTTTTAGGGTCAATACCGTTAGAGGTCGTCCAGGACGAAACAGCCTTGACGCCAGGAGGGAGGATGAATTTAACTGGGGTTGGATTATATACCTGACGCTTGTGGGCATCAAGATTGGATGTATCGACATAGACGCCATTGCCCAGCGCACCGTTATTGAGGCCAAAGGTCTTAACCTCGCCGTTAGCATAGACCATGGTGGTAAAGTACTGGTCGGTCGTGATGTCTATTACTCCAGATGGTGCAATACGCTCGAGTGTTGGGTTGTATGGCAAGAATGTTCTGTCTGTGTAGTACTCGCACGAAGTCATCTTTGTTTCGCCACCGGTTGCTCCATTAGCCTCAGCGATACACAGGCCTCGGCCGCCAATGTCGGTGCTATTGCTAAGATAGATGTGATTCCACGAACTCGCTGGGTAGCGAAAGTCAAAGCGTTTGCCATTAGACCACCAAGCACACCACCGCATACGCGTCTCTTCATTATTATGGCCGGTTGCTTCGACGCAGCGGTTTTGGCCTCCACCTGGGTTTGACTCGACTTGCAGGGCGTTATTCGTCCGGTCGAAGTGCCACTTTTGGTTTGCAGCAGCACCCGAGCACTTTTCTGTCCTGAGGTTTGCCCCCACCGCCGCCAAGCAACGGTCTGACACCCCCGCACGCAGCCGGAAGGTCGGCACACCAGCTTGGCCATAGTTTGTCTTGCCAGCTGAGTAGACTGCCCCTGCACTATCGCGAATATAGACCGTATCGCCGTCAAAGGCGAGCTGCACCGCCTTGGTCTTGCCAGGCTTGCCAAAGTCACCCAGGCGAACGGGTGCTCGCCGCTCATTGATATCGCCCTGAGCGAGCTGGCCAAAATCATTATTGCCCCAGCCATAAACCGCACCACTCTCACCAATCGCATAGGCTGTCTTGCTGTCGACCGCCCAGGAGTGAGCATCGGCCCGGATCTTCTCAGGGAAGGGCATTTTGGTTGGCGTCTTTATTGTCGGAGCGGTCGAGTTAATGCCAGCAACGCCTTTGTCGTTGGAGCCAGCTACATAGACGTTCCCCTGAGATGTTACGACAAAGGTGACAATCCCCAGCGGCGAAACAAAGGTCGCAACATTGTCATTGCCAGGCAGTACAAACTGGACGGGGTTTGTTACCCATGCAATAATTTGGCTCGGGTTGCCAATCTGCCCAAAGTTATGCAGCCCCGCACCCCACACCTCGCCATTCTCCGTGAGGGCAAACAGGTTACGGCCATGAGAGAGAAAGTTGGTGTAGGTGCGCACGACGCGCTTGTTAGCAGGAATATTAAATTGCTTGAGCGTGAGTGTATCAGTAGTTGAGCCAACACCGAGCTGGCCAAAACCATTAAACCCTGCCGAGCGAGGCCGCCCAAACTCATCGATGACGGTAAAAAATGCTCCGTTAAATGTAAATCCACCACCAGCCGCATAGCCAAACGAGACACTATCGAGCAATGTACTCAGGCCCGCCTGGCCTGCCAGGCGATACTCATAGCTCTTCCACGCTGCGCCATCCGTCGTGCGGATAAGCTCCGTCCGGCCCACCGCCGTAATACGCTGAATACTCCCTTCGCGGCGCTCTGGCTCACCCACTTCAAAGGTCGTGCGCACATTGCCATCTTGTTGAATATACTGGGTGCGCCCAGCTACTACTGCGCCTTTGCAATCGGTGTTGGGTCGCAACTTCGCGCTATTAGACCACTGAGCAAGGTCGTTATTAAGCTCAAGGCATTTACTGGCAAGCACAACGCCACTTTCTGCCGCCTCACGAGCTAAGCGCCGGTAGTGCTGAGCGTAGAGCCCCTCGCGAATCGCCGTCGATGCAGACGCCGCCACGAGGAGTAGCATCATTGCCACCACCGATGCCACGATCACTGTTGGCAGAGCAAACCCCGCGCTTGATCTATTTTTGTTCACTAGCATTGCTTCTACAATAGCGTAGATTGCAACCGTAAGCAATATGCTGGTATGAAATTGTGTATATAATCAATCACTACAACTGATTTTCGTGCTCCACCCGAGTGCAGTAGTAAATAGAGAGCAGAGAAGTGGAGACTTGTTGTAATGCTCACGTTCACCACTACGAGAGGTGAGTCTACCAAGCATGTGAGCTCTCATGATACTGAAAGATATGTACTTGAGAGAAGGGGCGTGGTGAAAGCGATTGATATTTTTCGGCAAGATTCTCTTACTGCGCCCCGATCTGCACCACCTCACCACCCAACTTTTGTCGAAAGTAGTTGTCGTGGCTGACGTAGAGGATAGCGCCAGTATAGCGCTCTAGTGCCGCCTCGAGCTCTTCGATACTGGGCAAGTCGAGGTGGTTAGTAGGTTCATCGAGGATGAGCAGCTGCGGCTCATTAGCTAGCATGCTAATAATCTGGAAACGCGCTTTCTGCCCACCACTGAGGCGAGCAAGCGGCACATCGCTATCCGTCTCAGCAAAGAGGTAGTCGCTCATCAATTGGCGGAGCTTGGTCTGGCCAATTGGCAATCCACGGTCGAGGTGCATCTGCTCAATCGCTTGAGCCAGTGTGAGGTTAAGATATGTCGGGGCAATCTCTTGCTCATACACGCCAATTCGAATATGGCTATCGAGCTGCAGCGAGCCACTATAGACAATAGGCGTATCGCTACCTCTGTCTTGCACCAGATTTTGCGCGGCGAGTAGTTCTCGAATAAGTGTCGTCTTGCCCGCGCCATTGCGGCCACGCAGCTCCACAGCTTCACCCTCACGTAGATCGATATTCACCCCCTCAAACAAGATCCGTTCGCCATAGCCCAGCGCCAAATCTCGCACCGCTACTAGCGTGCGCTGGCTTCGCATTGCACCATCGCGCATACTGAGGCGAATCGTTCGCGCCTTAAACTTCTGGTAGCGATCAGCCATCTTATACTCCAGTTGTGCCACGTTGTCGCGATCAATCCAAAACGTTGGCTTCTCAATCTGCTCAAGCTCCTCAAGCTCGGCCATAGCCTGCTGCTCACGCTGCTTAAACTGTTTGATAGTACCAGGGTCACGCGCTCGCTCCTTCATCCGGCGGAATTGCACTACCTTATCCTTCACATTAGCAATCCGCCGCTCGACCTGTTCATACTCATGCATCGCGTTGCCTGTCGCCGAGGCATTTTGACGGAGATAGGCATCGTAGTTGCCTCGGTAGCTGAGGGCTGTGCCATCTTTTATCTCAACGATCCGATCCATCTCTGCGAGCACATCTCGGTCGTGGGTAATGACGAGCATCGCTTGCTTCGCGCCCTTGAGCCAGTCGATAAACTGCTTCTTAGCGACATAATCCATATGGTTCGTTGGCTCATCGATCAGTGCAAGGTCGGCCTGGGCGTGCATAATCTTCACCACCTCCACTAGGCGCTTCTGCCCACCACTCAGGCTCGCCAGATGTCGCTCACCATAGCCTGCCATTTGGAAGTTCTTTAGCTCCTCCGCCACTAGCTCCTCGATCTGGTAGAAGCCCTTTTGGCCAAAGCGCTCCAGCGCCGCGGTGTATGCCTCGATTTTGTCCATGTCGTCGCCCATCGTCTCGGGGTAGATAGTGATAATATGGCGCAGGCGGGCATATTCCGGCAGACCACGCAAGATATATTCGAGTACTGTGATATCGCCGCTGTCGTGGTGCTCTTGGGCCGTCGCTACTACCACACTGCCACGCTTGAAAATAATCGAGCCACTATAGTCATCATCTACCCCTGTTAGCATACCAAACAGTGTCGACTTGCCCACGCCATTGCGCCCCACCAGGCCTACCTTCTCGCCATCATTCACACTAAACTTTACATCCGTCATCAGCATCTTCGCCCCAAACGACTTCTCGGTAATGGCAATATCGGCAATCATAGGGGATATTATAGCATGGCGAGTTATATCCTTTGCGGGCAGGGGAGTAAGTTGAGCACTCCGCATTATTATTCTGTTATTTTTACGACACTCTTTCCATACATTTAGCGGTATAATGGTCTGCAGACACGCTAGAAAATAACAGAAAGGATTGTTTATATTATGAAGGGCAAGCAACTCGCTTTTGTTAAAAGTGATGGCATTACGCTCGCAGATTGCGACAATGTTGTCACATCCTACGGTTTGCAAACAGCACTCTTTCCGCGCAATATCCCCTCACGCGAGATAGCGCGGCATTCGCCAGATGAGCTGCAATCTATGGCAACGAACGAAATGCTTGAGGCCAATATTCATTTTACGCAAGAAGAGCAAGCGATACTATCCAAATTCATTGATCCGATTGCTGATGTTGATAAACTTATGGCAAGCGAACTTGCTCAAGAATGCTTGCTTATCAAAGGGAGGAACGGGACACTGAGTGACATGATTCAGTTCATCGAGGCAAGTCTTACAGCAGATAGCAAAGCCGACGCTAATATCTCCACAACAGAGTAGCTAACAAACCTCTCACATATACGAGTGACTGCGACAAGAAACTTCAGAGGCTACAATATCCATCGCATCTGCTACAATAGAAGAGACATATGAGCAAATCCCATTCTACCAAGCTGCCAGTACCAGCTATTGTCAATCGCCGCGCGCGGTTTGATTATGAACTGAGCGATGACATAGTGGTTGGTATGAACCTGACCGGCCTAGAGGTGCGCGCCGCCCGCGAAGGTCACGTGCAGCTCAAGGGGGCATATGTGACGATTCGCAATAGCGAGCTGTGGCTTAATAACGCCAGCTTCTCGCTGCGTCACAACGAGCAGGGCCAACCAAATGCTCGAACAGTCAGCACCAGCGCACGTAAGCTTCTGGCGAAGCGACGCCAGATCGAACAACTCGCTGCTCGCAAGAAGGACGGTTATACCATCGTCCCCACGAAGCTCCTTACCAGCGGTCGCTACATTAAGCTCGTCATTGCCCTCGGTAAGGGCAAGAAACGCTACGACAAGCGCGAAACCATCAAACGCCGCGATGTGGAGCGAGAGCAGCGACGGGCAGTGCGGTATATATAGGCCACAAAACAAAGAAACATCAAGCCAACGCGATCCCCGCCGAATCGTAAGCATAAGGCTATACAGCAGCTCTGTCATTTTTGACGTGTTACAGCAGGCTTATCAAGGCTCTATTCCTGGTCATTACTACGACCTAGCGCCGTTCGCGCACGGTGCAATACAGACGAAAGCAGCCCAAAACGGTCTTCACTTGGCAGCTGAGCGGCAACGTTATGTTTGCTAATGACAGATTCATACAACCGAATAAGTTTACGTACCTGATTTCGCTCTGTAAAGCGTAGTGCGAGTTGTTTACTACGCCTACCAAATTGCTGGCGCTGCTCTGTATTGCAGAGTAATCTCAAAACCTGAGCTGCCATATCCGCTGGATCATTATTAGCAAAATAACCATTCTCGCCATCGCGCATCACTTCTGACAGCTCTCTATCAACGAGGATAAGTGGCTTACTTGCGTGAGCTGCCTCATGAATTGCCCAACCTTGCGTATCCTTGAGCGATGGAAAAGCAAAAACATCGAGCGACGCATATGCAACACCAAGCTCTTCGCGTGGGATCGACCCAGTAAAGATGATTCGGTCAGGGTAGCAAGACTGCGCCGCCATCTCTTCAAGTGTTTGGCGGTAATCGAAGTCACCCACAAAAATTAGCTTAGCATGCGGCCTTTCACGACCAATCACATCAAAAGCTTCTATAAGAAGTGGAAGATTCTTCTCCTCACCAAGACGGCCAACATAGCCCACTACTTCATCATCACTCTCGATACCCCAACGTTGACGAAATGCTTGTATCTGTGCTTTTGTTGGTCTTGGAATTGCATCAACGCCATTTGGCATAAGTGTCACATCATAGAAGTATATTTCATCTTGCCAACTCTCTAGCTGTACTTTGCTCTTACGACTAAGGGCAATCACTGCATCAGCACGGCTATATATCATTGTAAGAGCCCGCTTGATGATATCCTGACTCCACTTAACTCGCCCAAGACGTGGACGCTGTAACTTAACTATTTCAATAATATCTCGCCACTGCAATTTAACACTGAGCGGAAAAACAATGTTAACTAGTGCCAATATACCCGGCAGTACATTTGGATAATCCTCTACAAACTCGTACAGATCAGTGCAGTGCTGCACAATAAAAGGAATATCATACTTACTTGCCGCATTTACACCAAGCGTCCCGACCTGAGCTGGAGTAAATATATGAATAATATCTAGGTCAAGATCTTGGATCTTACGCAAAATCGTTGGTGGAAAAAATAGAGCATAATCGGATGTGTCAAAAAAACCATTCTTGACACTTGGTATCCAGATGATATGATCATCCTCGCTTGTACGCTCTCGAATTACACTTGCGCTGATTGTCCGCGCTGGGCAAAAGACATAGACAGTATGACCCTCAGCCTCGAGATGATGTTTAAGACTATCAACGACGTACGTAATGCCATTGATAGTCGGGTGGTAAGTGTCAGTAAAAAAGCCGATACGCATAAATTAACTAGCTTATATTTTAGCATGTAACAGAGCAAGAGACAATAAAGATAGCTCTTAGTGTAATAGCACCTTCTTGTATAGTGTTACTAATTGTTCTGCTCCGGCAGCACTATCAAAGCGCCGCGCAATATGCCGAGCACGCTGCTTTGCTTGATCGTAGAAATGTTTATCCTGCATAAGGCGTTCTATATCCCGAGCAAATGATTCATCGTCTGCCGCCATAAGTGCATCTGCACGAAATGTACCATCATAATCTGGAATATCCCGTAACACAATTGGCAAACCTGCAGCAGCCGCTTCAACAATAACTAAACCAAATGTCTCTTGTTCAGATGGCAACATAAAAGCATCACTTGCAGCATAATATTTAGGCATATCCTTGAGATCAACCTGGCCAACAAAATGAACATTGGGTGGAGCACTCTCAATCATGCGCGTTATATGGTTATGCTCTGCAGCAAGGTGCTTAAACGGCATGCTCCCCACCCAAATATAGGCAATATTAGGAGTGCGCTTAGCAACTTCTATGAATGTATCAATTCTTTTGCGTGGTTGCGTTTGTCCTGCGCCAATAACAACAAAAGTATCGCTACTTATACCTAGCGAACGACGTATCTCATCACGACCGCCAGCTTGAATATATTTCGTTGTATCAATCGTATTATATACAACCTCGATCGGCTTCTTAACGCCAAGATTTATCAACCCTTGCTTTGTTTCATCAGACACAGCTAATACAAGATCTGCTCGATTGTAGAACCACCGCAAATACAACCGCGCAATCCACAGCCAATATCGCGTCAGTATAAATGATCCAACAAACGAATCTGGCAAGACGTGGGCCGACACCACTTTCTTGCGACTCTTTTTACTCAACATATGCCTCAGGGAATAAAAGCCAATCGTCTGTATGTGGACTATGTCGGACGTGCGCATAATATTAGCTTGAATATCGACATCGTCGCGTTTTGCAAGGCAATCAAAGTTCTCTTTATATGCAGTATGCACACCATGTCCTTGCACAGTAAACTCGCTTTCAGAAACCATGGTGACGATTATTTTACTGTTTCTCATACGAAGCAATTATACAGTATATTTAGTGCATCCGCTACTTTGGTCTTGTGTTGTATTAGCTTACTTAATTACGAATGTTTTTGTACACCAAAATTCTCATCATAGACAGCAACAAGCGCCTGTGGGATAGTAAGAAATGAGTGGCTATGATTATGAACTATCAATTGCTCTACAACGGGTGGTACTCCTTTTGCATGAGCAAGCGCATATGCCATTATATCGTTAACCGCCTCATGTCGATTCATTGCACTCTCACTTGGTGATACAACACGAAGCTTCTCCCGAATGCATGGCAATGCTTCAGCAAGATCATCTGCAAAGCCAGGCTCCGCTAAACCAATCGGGTCAGTCAGGAATTGCTCTCGCCATCCACCTCTCGTACCCTGAGCAGTGTCTCGCAATGCGCTCTTCATTGGGTTCTTCTGTAGCTCAGATTCATAAGGGTCGAACTCAGCTTGAATATATTTCTTAAGGTGGCTATTTTCGGTTATGCCAAAACCTGTCAGTAGTCGCATAAGTCTTGTAATACGTGTTTTTCCGTACGATTCTCCACTTACTGGATCATTTATAGTAAGACTATTAATATGAGAATCAAAGTAAGGTACAGCGGCTGTCATCGTCCGCCCACCAAATGAGTGTCCATAAAGCTGTATATCACGACCTTCTGCCACAACATCAATTGTCTGCGCAATTTGTTCACCATAACCAGCAAAATTACCGTGCCGAACCTCTTTGCGAACAGCAGCTGGTAGCATATCAGAGCGTCCACTTCCCGGTGGATTTATCATAACAAACAACTCATCAGGAGCATTAGCAGCAAGTGTTTGTCCCTCATAAATTGCAACAGGGTGTCGTAAATTTCCACCCCAGCCATAAGCAACACCTCGTACTACTTCAGCTTGCTTATTGCCGACCAAAGCAGCTTCAACTGCAATACCACCTACACGGATACTCACTGGATTAGTCATTGCCTCAGCCACTTCAGCATCTCGTTTCTCATCGTTACCACCCTTTGGGATAGCATATAGTTCTGTCTGCTGGATTTCTATCTTTGTATCGTGCGATAAATATGGATTATCAGCATCTAGCTGCCTTTGTGTCATTACCAATCCATTATCAAACCCGTAATCAACTCTTTCTTGTCTCATGCTATTTTTTCTCCCACATAATAAGCAACATCTTTTAGATAAACTCATAATAGCTCTCTCTCTCTCTTTAGATTTGTCAAGGATATTTTATAACATCTTGGTTATCTTAAGATTATTCTTACTCAAGCTACTTACAGAGTTAGACATACTATGTATAGGTATTGCTATATTCCATAGTAATTATATAAATACATACGACAGTAGGCTTTTACGTACAGTTCTATCTCTCAGGAAAAACTGTTATGCTATACTATCCTTATGAATCTCTACTCCTGGAACGTCAACGGTATTCGTGCGGTGATAAATAAGGGTGAATTTGCCCGCTTTATGGCGGCGCACAGCCCCGATATCCTATGCCTGCAGGAGACGAAGGCGCAGCGCCAGCAGGTGGAGCTCGACCTGCCGGGCTACCACGAGCACTTTTATAGCGCGGCCAAGAAGGGCTATAGCGGCACAGCAATTTTTAGCAAAACTGCACCGCTGCAGTGGCGCGATGGCCTACCGGCTGAGTTGGTAGAGCAGTTCCAGCTGGCGGCCGATAGCTACGGCAGCCCGAATGATGAAGGCCGTGTCATTACGGCGGAGTTTGCTGGCTTTTGGCTGGTAACGTGCTACACGCCCAATAGCAAGGGCGACCTGAGCCGGCTGACCCTGCGCGCCCAGGCCTGGGACCCGTGCATGCTGGCCTACCTACAGGAGCTGGAGGCTGGCCAGTACGGCCCGGCCAAGCCCGTACTCTACTGCGGGGATATGAACGTCGCCCACCAGCCAATAGACCTTGCCAACCCACGCGCTAACCGGGGCAAACACGGCTTTACGGACGAAGAGCGCGCTGGCTTCCAGCATTACCTAGATGCTGGCTTTGTAGATACCTTCCGCGCTGCCCACCCCGGCCAAACCGATGCCTACACCTGGTGGACACACTGGGCCAACGCTCGGGCTCGGAACGTGGGCTGGCGGATCGACTACTGGCTAGCCTCGGCGGCAATCGCCCCGCGCATTACCAGCGCCCACATCCACGCCAGCCAAATGGGCAGCGACCACTGCCCGGTTAGTATTACGCTGGATGAGCCAATAGTGTAAGACTAGGGGGCGCGATAAGCACGCGAACCTTGACACACCCCTCATATATTGATATATATATATTAGCTTCTCGCAATCCGACGAGGGGTGAGCCTAGAAGAGAGGGGAGGCGATTCTCCATGCTCGACGGATAACAACCAGCAGAGAGTGCGCAAGCACACGTTTGCGCACCCTCTGCGCTCTAACCTCCTACCTCCTATCTATACCCAACCTAGTCGTCAGCACTACTCTTATTAGAGTATATAGAGCTCCTAGGTTGGGCTTTTTCTTTTTCGCGTTTTTACCCACTCCCAGGTCGCGCCAGTACCTCGACATTGTATATTAAAGATCGCGGTGCACTAATAGCAAGCAAGATACCACTTCAGCAGCAATGCATAGCAAGCACCACCTCCTTCGCGGTATAATAGCTCTATGCTGAATATTTTCTCCCTGTATTGTCTCCACCCATCAGAGCGAGGCGACTACGCATGAACATCCCCTACTGGCAGCAGCAAACGCCAGCCAAACCGCTCTACCCAGACATCACCTGGAATAAGCCCCAGCAGCGGGCCCAGGCAGGCAAGCTAGGTATTATTGGCGGTAACCGGCTGAGCTTTCGCGCTATCGAGCACAGTTATACCACTGCGCTCACTACAGGGGTAGGGCAGGCACGCGTCGTGCTGCCAGATGCCCTGCGCGGCACCATTCCTGCCAGTGTGACGGATACGATTTTTGCCGCAAGCAACAGCAGCGGCAGCCTGGGTAGCGAAGCCTGGCCAGAGCTGCAAGCCCTCACTGGCTGGGCTGACGCACTCCTCCTCATTGGCGATGCAGGCCGCAACAGCCAGACCGCCATTGTCTACGAAAAGCTCGTGAGCCACACCACCTCACCTCTCGTCATCAGTCGCGACGCGGTCGATTTGCTTATGCCAAGCGCCCCGCAGCTTGCCAGTCAGTCAAACATCCTTATCATTGCATCATTTTCACAAGTCCAAAAGTTCCTTCGCACTCTGTACTACCCCAAGATCCTCACCTTCCGGATGCCACTCCTCCAGCTGGTCGAGACGCTGCACAAGTTCACCATCACCTATCCACTGACCCTCGCCACCTTCCACGCCGATACCATCCTCATCGCTCAGCACGGCATTGTCACATCAACACCATGGTCACAGCCAATGGCACTTTGGCAAGGCACTGTGCCAACGCGCATCGCCGCCTATACCACGTGGAACCCAGCGACACCCCTCCAGGCAGCAACAGCTAGCTTGCTAGATGGGAAAGAATAGGTATCAGGTATCGGCTCCGGAGCTTTTGTTATAGTTATTTGTATTTTTCTTTTTTATCTCTTTGGCGAGTGAGGAGAAGTATAAGAAGGGTCGCTCAAGCCCTAGAGCACGAGCAACATTTCTATGATCTGCTTTTTGCTTGAATGACAAACGACAGATATATTCAAGCACAATAAATACACCCGTGAGACCATCTCAAGTAGTGGGATTTTTCCTATCAAACCAATGTCGGAAGGGAAGAGCGAGAAAAGAGATTCGCACGCGATGTGCAGGGCTATTATTATGTTGTTCGTTTTTTGTGTTCAGATCATACAAAGCACAAATCGTGAACAAATGTTTGCGTCACATGAGTCCACGACCTCTGTTATTCTGCTGGACAAAAAAGTAGCACAAGCATAAAACACCGCCAAATACTATACCAAACTATCTTATTGCATGGTGTGCTATACTTGCATGAATATCGATATTATATACCTTATTTATAGAACGAAAATAGCACTATTCTACTGGAAATCAAGTACTCATATCATGTTTTGCGATAATATTTAGCTTCTCGGCAATGGCAGATCGCCTATTTTCTCTTGCACTATAGAGTAAAAAGCAGCTGAGTATTATATTTGTTCGCCCTAGTTTGTGTACTGCGTCAACTATGATACATGAGTAATGAGCGTGTTCAGTGCATCCTCATACTGCCCTCTTTGTTTTGTGTGTTGCTACGCAGCCTCATCAGTTGCCTTATTCAGCAAGCAGAAGCCACCGCCCCAGCCTGTATAAAGGTCCATACCGCGTAGAAGGTATCTCTATCTCCTAGCTAGGAGCATAGTTGGATAGAGTAGGGGAAGTGTGGATAGAATACCTTGAGGAGATCTTGGATACCGTCATCATCAGCTGAACTATATCTACAGAAGCTAGTTACGCGGCCTGTATTAAGCCTCTATTGTGGAGGTGAACCGATCAAACTACTCGTGCTACCATCCAGAAGACACGATGTAAAACACTGCCTTTCTCTATTCTTCTAGCAAAATATATCCTGCCACTGACTAGCATAGAGCACTACCAGCACAGACAGATCAGACAGAATGCACTCACATATGCGTGGCTAGCCTTCTCTTGCGGCCTAGGAGTGGCTGAGAGGAAGAGACGGAGAAGCTTAGTACTTCTCACCGGAGTAAATCGTAACCCACTCCACAATCCCATAGATGAGACCAATCAAAAAGAAAAGAGGACACAACGCAGCTTATATCGGGCCAATGATTTACTTTCAAAAACCAAACAAATAAAAAATCACCCGTCCATGCAAAACGGGTGATTTTTGGGTTATCCGCAAACGGTTATTTATTTGCGGTGGCGGCTTACGTAGTAAGCGGCACCTGCAGCAGTGAGGCTACCAATACCAGCCAGCGGCAGGAGGGTACCGCCCAAGCCGGTATGTGGCAACTCAACTACTGAAGGAGGAGTTTGCTCACACTTCGACATGTCGGTGGTGTAGTCATTGCTTACTTCGTTGCGGCGAACTTCGACGATCTTCTTGTCAGAGATGCGGCAGACCTTGACCTTGTCGCAGTCAGCAGTGTTCTTTGAGTGCTTCTTCTCGTCGAATTCTTTTTCCTTGATGGTGACAATGGCACCAGTCTTCAGCTCACAGACCTTCATCTTGTCGCAGTCTTTGACGTTCTTTGAGTGCTTCGTAGCGTCAAATTCGCTTTCCTTGATGGTGATGATGGTGCTACTGCTCAGCTCACATACCTGGATGCTTGGCTGAGGTGTTACCTTGATAACAACCTGGCAGTCCTGGCTGGTCTTCTCAACGTTGGTGCTACCACCTTCGCTGCCGACCACAGTCATCTTAACAGTGTATGTGCCTTCCTTGGCGTAAGTGTGGCGAACGGTTGCGCCGCCGGTGGCAGTTTTGCCGTCACCAAAGTCGTACTTGTACGTAGCGACCTTTGCACCTTCCTTAGCAGTTGCCTTGGCGGTGAACTGGTATTCGTTGCGCGAAACCTGAGTAGCTTGCAATGCGTCGCAGGTCAGGCTTGGTTTAGCTGGTGGGGGAGTTGGGGTGCCCCAGGTAGGGTTACCACAGTCCTTGATAACACCAGCGATAAACTTACCGTTGTTGTCGAACCATGCGTAGATGTTAAAGGTTGTCTTGCCCAAGATGAAGCTGTCGCCCGTTGGGTACTGGTAGTATGTGTGGCCACCAGCAGTGCGCTGACCTTCTGATTTCTTTTGCTTGGTGCCTTCTTTGGCCTGCAAAGTACGAGCACCTGTAGCGACGACGCGGCCACCAACGATGATGTTGCCGTTCGCATCAACTGTACCTTCTTGCATGTTGGCACCGTTGATCATCTGCTCGGTAATACCGAACTGGCTGTACAGCTGACGGATCTCTGTACGCTTTGTGTAAGTGCTGCGCAGGGTCTGCACGTCCTTTGTGCCGCACTCTACAACATTAAAGTTGCTACAACCTGCTGAAATCGCTGCCGATGCTGGCTGCGCTACCCACAGGCCACCGATTGCTGCGCCAGCGACTACGCCAAGTGCAACAAACGATTTTGCTAGTTTGTTCATTTGTTTTCCTCCTCGTCATTATTAGACGTTATGTGTTGAGATTATCATGTCCTTTATTTTTTGTCAACATTACTTTTTCATATATTATGCTTATGCTTAAATCCATATTTTGTGGCTGCTGTTCTACCACAAAATTATGATTATAGCCACTGTTATATCGTGGTTGCGTGCAAGCGATGTTCGATGGTGTTGTACTTATCAAACATACATCGCACGCTCAGTGCTTTCGCCTGTTGCGCAGCTATGTGATGTTACTCGGCTTTTTGCCATATTTTCTCTTGATCGTTCATGGCTGGTTATCTAGTAGCTTAGGGTGGGCGAGCGGTCGTATTGAATGAAGAGAGTGGCTGACTCAGGTATATCTCTGTAGGGGCCATGCACGAGAGGCTAGCCAAGGACAGCACAATCTGCTATACTGACAGAAGTTGCAGGATAGGGCTGCAATTGACCTTACACACGCCGCGGTGGTGGAATTGGTAGACACGTCAGACTCAAAATCTGATGTCCACTCGGACGTGCCGGTTCAAGTCCGGCCCGCGGTACCAGTGTTTATTCAACTGTTTTCCGAAAAATAAGCCGCAGTGTCGGCTTATTTTTTTGATTAATAACTCTTATTCTCCGAATATATCAGTCTTGAGAGCGTGGGCACGGGCAGGTAACTTCTTATCCAAGGTGGGCTTTGAAACGCAAGCGATATATTGGTATATCAAAGCTAATATTGTATACTGGAAGTAGTTATGCAGCCACAAGATTCGTCACGCACAACATCACGAGGGCATTCGTCGCAGAGCCGCGATGCACGGCTTAGTGAGGTGCGTGGGCAAATTGATGCGCTGTACAATACGTCGAACAGTAGCGGCAATACAAACCGCCCAACTATGCAGCCCATCATTGGTAATGCGCCGACTCGCCAGCCAGCACCCAGCACGAGCGCCAAGGCAGCTACTTTCTCAGTTCCAAACCTCGCGAGCAAACCAGCCAGCCATGCACCAGTAGTGCGGCACGCAGTAGGCGGCGTTCAGCACAGCCAGACAGCTTACCGTCCAGGTGCACAAGCGTGGCGTCAGAGTCAAGCGACTGCAACGTCAAATACCCACTCAGCACATATGGCTCGTGAGCGCGATATCTCATCTATTACGCCGCGCAGCCGCCCACAGGCGCACTACATTGGCACATCAGCGCAATCCCAACCCTCACCAACTCGCACAGCTGCTTCATCAACAGCTCACGCACAGCAGCAGCCCTCATCTCAAGACAACCATACCGAGCAGCCAGCAACAAACACACATCAGCCGCAGCAATCAGACAGCCAGCGCCCTGCCGGTGCACCACGCCAGCCCACCGCCAACCAAAAGGCCGCCTGGCAGCAATATCACAGCGCCTGGCAAAACTACTATCAGCAATATTATGAGCGCTACTACCTCGGCCAAGTCAAGAAGGCCGAGGAGCGCCTGGCTGAGCAAGCCAAAGCCCACGACGCCGATACGCCGAGTACCACCGCAGCCACCACTGATGAGCCAGAGGAGCTTACCCAGAGCCAAGCCATGGGCGACCTGCGCTCACGCTTGCTGAGCTCGATCCGCAACGGCGCAAACAAAGTCCGCCATAGCCGACACTTCATCCCTGCAGTAGCTGGTATTTCCGTCATGGTATTATTCTTAGCGCTGCAGTACAATCGGGTCTTTTTCTCATACGTTGCGGCCTACACCTCACCAGGCGACCTTGATGCCCAGAGCTATATCATTAGCCCATACGACTCGACCAACGTTGGCCCAGACCCTAAGCTCATCATCCCCAAGATCGCCGTGGACGTGCCCATCGTGTGGGATGCCAATGCCGCCAGCCAAGCCTCGCTCAATGCCGCTATGGATAAGGGTGTGGTGTGGTTCAACATCCCTGGTGCCAATGCCAAACCTGGCGAGGTGGGGAACTTCGTCGTCTCGGGCCACTCGAGCAACGACTGGCTCGATAATGGCAAGTACAAGTTTATCTTCGCGCGGCTCGAGCAAATGCAAAAGGGCGATAATATCTACGTCAATTACAACGGCAAGCGCTACACCTATACCGTCACTGGCTCACAAGTCGTCAAACCAACCGATGTGCACGCGCTGCAAACCAATGCCACCAAGCCAACTATGACGCTCGTCACCTGTGTGCCGCTTGGTACCGACCTCAACCGCCTGCTCGTCACGGCCGAGCAAGTCAGCCCCGACCCATCCTCCGCCAAGAAAGAAGCATCTCAAACCACTACCAACAGTGGCAGCAATAGCAAGAGCGCTATGCCAGGCAACTCACCAACCTTTGTCCAGCGGGTCGGCAACCTGTTTTCGGGGCGGTAAGTTAACTTTATAAACCAGTGTGGCATCTACGCTTGAAAGTGCGATATTTCTCACTGGTTACTCTGGTAGTTGGTGTAGCAGTATATAAAGACGAGAAAGTATGTATGCTTTGCTCATGTTCATAGACGAAACAAGCAAGCGCACAGCCAGATGGCTACTAGCTATGTCAAGCATTGTATCCTCTTCATAGAATATGCAATGCCGAGTAGCTCGCCAATGAGCATACTCCTCATGTTTGTATAGTCGCAACTGGAATATTCAGCTTTCAGCAGCTCAAGCGGCAAGAGTTGATGCGGATGCAACAAATGGGCTCCTATCTCACCAAACATAGCTCACTAAACTCGTGTCTCAATCTGATTGCAGTGCCATTCTATTGCACTCCCGGATTGAGTAATTAATCCGGTTTAGTTTGAGCATGGTTGGTGGGCTATGTTTTTGGATTATATAAGATAGATGAACAAGCGAATTATGTGCTTAGTATTCATCACAGTGTAGCAGGGGTAGCTGCACGATCCTGATGATGACTAGTCATTGACGATTTTCGTCTGGCGCAGTGCCACGCCGTCCTTCGTCTTGACAAAGCTATAGAGGTAGCGCTGGTTTTGTGAGAGGACAACAGGGAGATCGAGCGCCGAGGTAGTGATGCGCTGCTGGTTAGCACCATCAAAGTCATAGAGATGCACACCGCCGTGTGTGAAAGTGAAGTGGTAGCCATCAATCCAGTTAATATCGCGCGTCAGTGGCTGAGGGAGCTTGATGGTGGATGACTTAAGTAGCTCGAGGTCGTATGTCATGAGGCTCGCATCGTTATACACACAGACGAAGCGGTGTCCACCACGCGAGAAATCGACATGGCTAATACCGCCTGGCATGCTGAGGCTGGCGACAGACTTGAGGCTGCTTGCCGTACGCGAATCACTCGCGGCATGCGAGGTACTACTAAGAATCTCAGCCGTCTCACCATAGGCGATCACGTAGTATACTTTGTCGTAATATTTCTCGATACGGAAGTGTAGTGGAGCTACACCATCATCGGCATAGCTACGGACGGTGCGAGGCTTGGTGGTGCCAATAGTGAGGTAGCCAGCAGTGCGCTGCTTGCTGGTGTGGTCAAGCTTGGTCGTGTAGGTGATGGTAGTGTCGCTGTAGAGCGCAAACTCAGCCACATTACTAACGAGCGGACCTGTGATCGTCGTGTCACCGAGACTTGCTTGGCGCAGGTCGCCCTCGCCGGTGAGGACAAAGAGCTTGCGGCTGTCGCCCTGCGAGAATTTAGCAGCATCAACATCCACACCAAGCTGCCGCGTGACATTCTCGAGCTTGTGGCTACCCTGCGTGTCGAGGACGAGCCACTCGGTTTTATCGCCATTGTAAGTGTGCTTGATTGTCACATAGCGGTTATCCTTATCCCACGAGTCGAGGGTGAAGGTTTGGTGTTCGGTATTATCTGGCGCAGTGTAGTGCGCGCTGTCGAGTGTAATATTCGTCGTCTGCGGTTTGTCGCCACTGAGGTCGGCCAGAGTAACAGTAGGCTTATACACAGTAGGAGTGAAGGCAAGGTAACGATTATTACCTGAAGCAATAGCGCTTGACGCACCACTAGCAGTTACGACATTCTTATGACTTGGGTTACTGGAGATGAGCCGAGCATAGTCGAGCCACAGCACGCTGCCGGCCTTCACATCCACCGTCTTGTGCCAATCGTGGTAGCCCTCACGCTGGATGGTAATATTACGCTGGCCCGCCGAGAGGGTAAGCTTGCTAGGTGTCTCGTTGCTGAGGCGGGTTTGGTCTACCGTCACTTGGGCACCATCGGGGTGTGTGTCAAACTGCACCAGGCCGCCCTGCACGACCTTACCACTCGACCAATTAAGCCGGTACCCCTGTATTGCATAAGCAAAAATCACGACGGTGAAGAGAACAGTCAGCACCATCATGCTATAAATCAATGTCAGATGGACGCGTTGGCGTCGCTTTCGTTGCTTCGTATCCATGACAACATTATACCATGGCTGGAAAGAAGTAGGATGCGTTGCCTATCAAGCTCAACCTTGCAGCAGGCTCATGTATTTTATTTTGTCCCGAGGGATTTTATACAAAACAGCTCCCACCTCTTGCAAAACCCCTTATGCTTGGAGTATTATACGATCAAAGAGGGAACAAGGGGGATATACTATTATGCGTCATACGACGGCCACACATGGTGGGCACGTGCCTAAGCAGGCAGCTGGGCAGGCTACCATTCATCAAGATATACAGAAGCCAGGGCAGCATCGCACAAGCAAATCAGAGCGGCAACCTGTACTATACGGGCCTGAGCTAAAGATCATTCATACCCCGCGCGCTCGCTCTACAGCAGTCAAGGTGGCTCAGAAGCATATCTCAGAAATCATCCCGGCAACCAAGGCAGTACAGACAACTCAGGCGGCCACAGCGACGCCGCAATCACTCGTAAAGAACCAGCCACGAGCATCTACGAAGGCCACTCAAACCACTCCGCCGCGCCCCGCGCACCAGCTGGCCACGCTCCATGCAGCCACGCCGCAAAAAACAACGGCACCACATCGCGCCGCAGCACCAACCACTCGCATTACGAAGCATCACCGGCCAGTGGCGATGCAGCCTATTGTGTCGTCTCGGCCCAGTACGCCGCGCCAGCTACGGAAGCGGCAACCTGTGACGGTCTCACCACTCTCAGCTCAGCTAGCACCACCCTCATCGCCCCGTGCGCAAACCCCACACCGCACTGCTCAACAGACGTCCACCCAGCCTGGCGCGCCACGCAGTATGGATTTTGTATTCGTACCATCAGAGATAGAACCACCCAGTGCCGCTCAGCGCCATAACACGCCACCGCCATCACAACTGGCACGTGTACTTGCCACCGAGCAAGCCGAGCAGACGCAAACCCAGGCCACGCAACCAGCCATGCCGATCGGCATGCCCACGCTCAACCTTGCAGAGCTCGCTGCTCAGCCACTAGTGGCGCAGCCTTCCGGAGCGCCCCAGGGTGAGGTGTGGTGGCCACCAGCCGAGCCAGAGCTCACCACTACGGATAATATCCCCGTTGGCACACTGCCGCGCAGCGTTCTCACCGAGCAGAGTAAGAAGCCGGCAGCCGCGCCCAGATCCAAACATCGCAAGCTCTTCGCTAGTAAACGCCGCACCAACAAACCAACCACCAGCGTCGCACCGCCACCGGCTCGGCAGCCAGCGGCCCACCACTGGGGGAGGCACCTCAGCATTGCCGGGGCAATGGTGGCACTACTTGCCTTTGGCGGCTACCTAACGTACCACAACATGCCTGCCATTGCTACTCGTATGGCCGCCGCTCAGGCTGGCATTAATGCATCGTTCCCGTCGTATCAGCCGAGTGGCTATAGCCTGGCGGGCGGCATATCGCAGCAGCAGGGGAGTGTCTTGATGAAGTTCGCTGCCAACGCCGGCCCAGGCACCTTCACTCTCACGCAGAGCCGGTCTGATTGGGACTCTAGTGCTGTCCTGGCCAACTACGTTTTGCCCAGCTTTGGCCGCAACTTCGCCACTACCACCAGCCGTGGCCTCACTATCTATAGTACCCACAACGCCGCCGCATGGGTCAATGGCGGCATCCTCTACACTATCAAGGGCAACGCACCTCTGTCGAGCGAGCAGGTGGAGCGGATTGCAGCGAGTATGTGAATCTCATTTTGAGAAGCATCATCTCTTCTTCATCCCCCATCGCTCCCTCCTCAGGAACGCTATAAGGGTCGATATTCACTGGATATCGACCTCTTGCGCTGGGCTGAAAACAGATTATTACAATCTGTTTTCACACTCCATCGGATGAAGTGATGGGGAATGCAAGATACCACCAAAATTATGCTGTTCTTTGTCATGTGGTTCATCTGCTATACTTATCCATATGAGTAACGACACATCATCTGATACACCATCTTCGCATGCCACTACCATTCGCACCCGCTTTGCACCAAGCCCCACGGGGTATATCCATGTGGGTAATGTGCGCGCGGCGCTCTTTCCGTGGCTGCTTACACGTCAGCAGGGTGGAAAATTCGTCTTGCGTATTGAGGATACCGACCGCGCTCGCTTTGTATCTGGGGCAGAGGATCTGATTCTCGATACACTCGACTGGCTTGGGTTAGACTGGGACGAAGGCCCACGCGTTGGTGGTGAGGCTGGGCCGTACCATCAGTCGGAGCGCCTCGCCATCTACCACCGCTGGGCACAGAAGCTCATCGACAAAGGCCTCGCCTATGCCGACCCCTACACCCCAGAGGAAGTCCAAGGCTTTCGCGAGGAAGCTCGGGCTGCCAAGAAGGCCTTTCTATACCGCGACTATCGCCCGACCAATCCACCAGAGTGGGATGGCACCCAGCCACTGCGCTTTAAGGTAGCCGAGCCCCAGCGCTACACCTGGCACGACCCCGTGATGGGTGAGCTCTCTGCTGGGCCAGAAGCGCTCGATGACTTCATCCTCATCAAGGCCGATGGCTATCCCACATACAACTTCGCTCACATTGTCGACGACGCCGAGATGGGCATTACCCACGTCATCCGCGGGCTGGAATATATCTCCAGCATTCCACGCTACCTCAGCCTATACGATGCGCTAGAGCTTGAGCCACCAGTACTGGCCTGCCTACCACACATCATGGCACCCGATGGCAAGAAAAAGCTCGGCAAGCGTGATGGTGCCAAGAGCGTCACCGACTACCGCACCGATGGTATTTTGCCCGAGGCAATGCTCAACTTCCTCGCCTCGCTGGGCTGGAATGATGGCACCGAGCAAGAGATCTTTAGCAAGGAGGAGCTGATCGAGAAATTCAGCCTCGAGCGCGTCCAGCGCAGTGGTGCCCGCTTCGACGAAAAGCGCCTCCTGTGGATGAACGGCCAATGGATCCGCCGCTTATCGCTCGATGACCTCTACGGGCGGGTCGAGCACTACTGGCCAGCCAGTGCCGCTAGCGCCGACGAATCGTACAAAAAACAAGTGCTTGCTCTGGTGCAAGACCGTCTCAAGACCTTGGCCGAGCTGCCAATGCTGAGCCGCTACTTCTTCGAAGAGCCCACTATCAACGAAGAGCTCATTACCACCAACAAACCACTGCGCAAGCTGACGGATGAACAGCGCCGAGAGCTCCTTGCTACGGCCCATGCCGCCCTAGCTCGGCAGCGCACATGGACGTCAAGCGCTATCCAAGACACTCTCAACCAGCTCCTCGAGACCACTGGCCACAAGCCTGGCGTGCTCTTTAGCCTCATCCGCATTGCCACCACCTGGGCGTCCTTTAGCCCCCAGCTGAATGACACGCTGGCATTACTTGGCAAGGAGCGAACGCTGGCGCGAATCGAGCAGTATCTTGGGTAATAACACGCTCCACATCACACAAAAAGCCGGCTCTCCCAGCCGGTTTTTTTGTGAACAAATAATTGCGTCATGAGCAAAAAATAATAGCAACAACAGGGGTAGGGGAGCTGCCCGCGAATACACAATGGTACTCAAGCGGGCAGCCCCGGTGGATAGAAGGGCCATGCCTATGTTATTCCATAGGCCGGCGTGAGGCTTGACGTGGGTCAAGCCTTTTTTGGTTCCTTGCTGGGCTCAGTTTCCGTCGGTGAGCCAGTGTCTGCCTCCAGCATCGCCTGAGACAGCGATCCCCATCCAATAACCTCATCCTTGGTTTCACCAAGGATAAAGGGGAGAGAGGACACTCTCGAAGCGCGGTCAGCTTCAGCAGCCACCAGGGCTTCTCGCTCCTCACGAGAGCGGCGTAGCGCTTCCTCGGTCGCTTTGCGCTCGGCTTCAATACGCCACCGCTCTTTAGCGGCAGCGTAAGCAGCCTTAAGGCGGTCAATCTCGTCTTGTATATAGCCATACAAGACGTCGAAAGCACGACGCCGATACTCCTCAGGTGAGGAGAGTTTGGCGCTATACTCCCTACCAATGAACTCTATGAGCTCTGGGTTGCGACGAACAACCAGAGTGACGGACTCACCATGGATACTAACTACCTCAGTATTGATCCTACCAACAGATACTTCAGCCCCAGCCTCCAAACTCTTACGAGCATTCTGAGAGAGGCCAGATTGAAGTAACCATCGTATACACCGGACAACTGGGTAGTTGAAATCTATGATTTGAATCTCGTTCTCGAATTGCTGGTGCCTCGTCCTGTATCGTTGCCAGTTGCTGATCATAGAGCGGATATAGTACCCAGTCATAAGAACAGCCGGAACGACAAGAAGTATCAACCCTGATAGCGACCACGATGATGCGCATCCACTGATACCAGCAGCCAGTGCTGTTGCTGTGGCTTTGCGAGCGTCTGAAAGCGCTGCAACTCGTGGTTCGTCGACATACTCATGCCAATCAACTTCACCGTCACTCCATGCCCAATGAAGAGCGAACGAAAATCTCTCCTCGTCGCTCACACCTTCCACCCATGAGGCTTTATCAGCGTGACGGCTGTAGTCACCGCAACCAGTCGACTCTCCGTCTACATAGAGTCTACCGCAATGAATCTCAAGGAACATATTCTCTTCCCCTTTCTATCTGTAGAGAGAATATGAAAGAAATTATATATATATATATATATATCTGTCAAGGCCCTATTGCTGCGTTATTTACAACGATACAGAGGCAGCAGCTCACTGTCGTCTCAAAATATCATGCTATTTGCTGGTATGGTAGCAGTCTGGCTGCGATGGGCGCTTTGCTATCCTTGCTAAGCGATGCTCGCGCCACGAGAGGGAATACCGCGCAATTACTCCGCTGGAGGTACGTCGCCCAGCCAGACCTATGGCGCCTGCTCCATACCGCTCACGGAGTCCGCGCCATTAATTATCTTGCGCGCAACAGGGGAGGCGAATATTTCAACACCCTGCGGGCCCGAACCAATCCCCAGGCTACCCTTGACGGCGGCATCTGTCATAGCTCTCATGACATTAGCCGATGGCTGACGCACCTCTTCTCGCACCTGCCCCACACGCCAATCTCCGCCGCTCGCTTGTTGTGGCGATTGAGGTGATTGAGCTTCGTCAGTCTGTCGTGATGGTGGTATAGTGCTGCTGTCTCTACCATTATCTGTACTGTCTCTCTCGTGTCGTCGTGTCATATTTCCTCACCCAAATTATCGTTAATGGTTATTCATTGTAGGCTATTTTTGCGGATTTGCCAAGGGGTTTGTTGGGTAATTGATCGCATTGCGCTTCTTGTGGCGAAACTGTTAGTGTCTCCTCGTTACTTCACTTTAGGCGATATGCAAAGGCTCACTCTCCGAATCTGAATGTCAAAACCTTCCTTCTTCACGTTCAGCTCGCATCGCCTCCTATACTTCATCCGATGGAGTATGAAAATCCGCTACAATAACGGATTGACAGCCCTGGCGTCAAGAAGTCGATGCCAGGGAGATATCGACCCTTATAGCGCTCTATCGGAGAGAGCGATAGGGCAGTGGAATATGAGGAATGGTGAGCGTTGCAGGATGTAGATATTCTCGAGGTACACCAACTACACATCAATGCAAAAATCCCCAGCTCATCGCTATCCGCTCATGGTATAATGGCCATAAGATGAGTTCACCACAGAATACACCACCGGCAGCCTTTGGTGGCCGGGCGCAGCGTCGGCGTTTGCGGCGGCATGGACGGCACTTTATGGGGCTGCGACACTTTGTGGGGCAACACCGCATGCCCGTGATAGTGATTGGTGGGGCATTGGTGGTATTTGCTGGAGCAATGGCGTCATTTTCTCTACTCAATAAGCCTCGCCAGACCAAACCCGCCCCCGTTGTGGCAACGCAGAAAGCCCCAGAGGTGTATTATTCGCCCTTGACTGGCCTCAAGGTAGCCGACCAAGCGGCCACCACCAAGCCCGTCACCGCTGTGATGCTCGAGAATAGCCCCAGTGCTCGCCCCCAGTCAGGTGTTAAGCAAGCTGAGGTGGTGTACGAGGCAATTGCCGAGGCAGGTATCACTCGCTTTCTCGCGCTGTACCAGCAAAACAAACCAGCGATGATTGGCCCAGTGCGTAGCCTGCGGCCGTATTACATCGACTGGCTTGCGCCATACCAGCCCAGCGTAGCTCATGTGGGAGGTAGCTCACATGCCTTGCAAGAGATCCGCAATGGTACCTACCGCGATATCGACCAGTTCTTTCATGAGCGCAGCTATTGGCGTGCCACCGACCGCCGTGCCCCGCACAATGTCTACACCAGTGCCGAGCGGCTGGATGACCTCAATAGCAGCAAAGGCTACAAGCAGTCTGTCGTCAAGACCGCCCTTGCTCGAGCCGATGGCAAGCCGGCCAACCCTACGACCGCCACTGTGGCCGTCATCAACTTTGGCAAATCCGCCCGCTACAACACGCGCTACCAATACGATGCCAACACCAACACCTACCAGCGTAGCATTGGCGGCGAGGCTAGCTTGGACCGTGAGGAAGGGCAGATTGCGCCCAGCGTCGTGGTGGCACTAACCGTCCAGCAGACCACTGTGCAAGAGGACGGCATTCGCGAAAATATCATCACCACTGGCCAAGGCAAAGCAACTATCTTCCAAAACGGCAGCGTAGTGGAGGGAATATGGCGCAAGACCGACCGTACTAGCCCCCTCGAGCTACGTGATGCTAATGGCAAGGCAATCGCTCTCACCCGCGGCCAGACATGGATCGCGGCAGTACCTGGTGGCACAGGGAGCGTGTCGTGGCAGCAATAGGCCCAGCCCGGCCATTGCCACCTCATCGTCCACCCACCCTTATTAAGCAGTATTGGCCGCGCTATAGCCGCCGTGCTATTGGTGCGAGTATCCTGATGCAGTGCACTATTGCCGGGCTCGTGGCGAGCACGCTGTGGATGATTGGCCTAAACCCTAGCCAGCTGCAGTTTTGGCTGGTCATTATGGTTGTAGTATTGGCGAGTATCCCACTCAATATTTTCCTGCTCATGCAGCTGCTCACCCCGCTTAAAGATCTCACACACGCCCTCAGCCACGTAGCGGGCGAGCCTAGTACCATTACACCGCCCAACCCCAATGCAGCACACTTCGAGCGCGATGGCTTTAAGCCGCTGCTGCAATACATCTACCAAACGGCCGCACTAGCTGGCCAAAACCCGCCGAGCCAAGCTCAAGCACAAGCTGCCCAGATCGAGGCCGCGCTGAATCAGACAAGCGCTGGCGTTGCCATCCTCACCAGCCAGGGGCAGGTACGCTACCACAACCGCCACACCCCACTACGCCAGAGCCATGATGGCGCGGCCGAGCTCGAGCTATTATTTGAGCCAGGCGATGGTCTGACAGAGTGGCTCGTACACTGCCGCCGCAGCGCTGTCCACGCCGAGAAGACCTGGCTGCGCGTTGCAAACAAGCTGGTGGGTGAACCTGGGCGGCGTATCTTCGACATTACGGCCAATTATGAGAAGGGGAGCAGCGCCGAGGTTATACTGGTGCTACACGATCGCACCACCCTCTACCAGCCCGAGGACGATGACCTCGATTTCATCGCCTTTGCCGCACACGAGCTGCGCGGGCCCATCACCGTTATTCGCGGCTACCTGGATGTCCTCACTGAGGAGGTTGGCCCAGCGCTGACTGGCGACCAACACGAGCTGCTGGGGCGGCTCGTCGTCTCAGCCAATCGCCTCAGCGGCTACGTCAACAATATTCTCAATGCCAGCAAGTTCGACCGCCGCCACCTGCGCGTCCACCTAGCAGAAGAGTCAGTGGCTAGCATCTACAATACTATCCGCGACGACATGCAGCTGCGCGCCACCACCCAAGGCCGCACACTCACGGTGGATATCCCCACCACGCTGCCCACCATTGCGGCCGATCGCTCCAGCCTGTCTGAGGTGCTGAGCAATATCATTGATAACGCGCTCAAATATAGCAACGAAGGCGGGCTCGTAGCCGTCTCGGCAGTGCAAGATGGTGCATTCGTCGCCATCAAGGTGCAAGACCACGGCATCGGCATCCCCGCCAATGTCATGGGTAATCTCTTTCATAAGTTCTACCGCTCGCACCGCAGCCGCGAGACCGTAGCCGGCACGGGTATTGGGCTCTACATTAGCAAGGCGATCGTCGAGTCACACGGTGGGCAGATCGGCGTGGTAAGCCGCGAAGGGGAGGGCTCGACCTTCACTATCACCATCCCCACCTACGCCAGCGTAGCAGACAAAATCGCCGATGGTAGCAACAGTCAGCTCATCACCAGCGGCGGCGGCTGGATAAAAAACCACACAATGTATAAGGGATAACAGAGGTAGTAGGGGAGAAATTATGGCAATTCAGACAATTCTCGTCATCGAAGACGATCGCTTCATCGGCGAAATGTACGTGCGCAGCCTCCGCAAAGCGGGCTACACGGTAGATTGGCTCATCGACGGGGCAGACGGCCTCGTGGCAGCACGCAACAACCACTACGACCTCATCCTGCTCGACATCATGCTCCCCGAAAAGCGCGGCAGCGAAATCCTCCAGGCACTGCGCGCCGAGCCGCAGCACATCGCTGGCACAAAGATCGTCATCATGACCAACTTCGACCAAGACGAATCCACCCGCCTCGCTCTCCAAACTAGTGTGGACGGCTATCTCATCAAAGCCGAGATCACCCCACGGCGATTACTGGAGATTATTGCGGGGATGCAGTAGGCTTTTCTTTTTTGTAGATAGAGTCTATCTTGAGCTTATGTAGTAAATCTACCACACCATCACTCGGATCAAAGGCGTGGGGGGAGTCAAACGGTCCATTCACTTTTTGGCGAACTGCTTCGACTGTTTTTGATCCACTTAGTCGCAGTTGCAGATTCGGCAGCAACAGCCCTCGCCAGCCATCCATCATACGATACGATGTAAGCGCCATCTGCCCAATCCGGCAGTCAATAGCATATGCTCGCAGCTCATGCGATAGGGTACGACGCTCAAGTTCACCATCCCTCTTCGCAAGCCATACAGGGTGCTCGATATCATCTTTCGCGTGTGTTAACTCATGACTTAGCGTTACAACCTGTCTGCTTCGACGTCTTTGATCCATATTAATAACAACATTCGGCTGATTATTAATTATAGAATCAATAACGATACCACCCTCAGCATCTCGCCTTCCTGATCCCGATCGGAAATTGAATGTCAGCCCTGCCGTACTTGATCTTTCAAGACTTAGTTCTTCATAGTCCTTTGCATCGCATTGCTTAGAGCCTTGCAAACTCTCACTGAAGAGTCCCCATTTTGTCAACTCATCAAGGTCCGGATCTATACGTACGACACTGTACTGCTCCTGCGTCATGTCTGTCATTGACGTATATGCAACTTCGCCAGGGCGCAGACCTACCACAGGAATTATCCGTTCTTTGCGCCAACCAGGCACCTCGTCAATTATTCCATCAGCACTGATATCAGGCACGCGTGCACAATCAACAGCTTCAACGAGATGTGCTGCGTGCTCTCCCAGTACATCTTGGGCTTGCGCGCTTCGTGCCATTGTATGAAGGGCCTCCAGCGACCGCTTCAGCTCATCTTGCCGCGCTGCATACTCAGCAGGGTGCGGCGTGTTACTTCTATTGCTCTCTCTCTCTCTCTCTGCTGTCATGTGGTGATTATACTACATTTTGTGTAGAACGCAATAGCGAACAAGCTTATTTGGGTAACTTTCCCTCATATAGCACACCTATCGCATCAAATATACTCCAGATGAGAGTGATATACGGTGAGTATCTGCCTAGTGTGTCACTGCTCTATATTTCTTATCTGGTCAGTCTGTTATGCAAAGGTGGTGGCGACACCTCAGCTCTTGCTATGCATCTCAAAATAATACTACAAATAAAAACACCTCGCCCAGGCAAGGTATCATAACATACGATATAGTGGTGAGCCTACAAATATAAATGTGGAACTCCTTTTTCGCGATTTGTTTGCGCTGCGGGATCGTTTCAAGGAGCTGGGTATGGTCATTAAAAACAGCGAGGTGTATTTACCAGATTTGGAGGAGCGTGATGTTTAATTTGCGAAAACCAGATTCAAAACTCTACGACCAAAATACTTTTGACAACCAGTTTATGCGCGACTTACGAAAAGCCCGCAAAAGCATTATCATCGAAAGCCCGTTCCTTAGAGTCGCCCGAGTTGAAAAATTCACTCCAATACTCCACTGGCTCAAAAAGCGTGGCGTGGTAATATTACTTAATACCAAACCGCCCGAGGAACATGACGGAATATATCAATTACAAGCCCGAGAGTCTCTAAGTTTACTACAATCAGCGGGCGTCGAAGTTCTTTTTACGGTCAAAAAACATCACCGCAAATTGGCCATCATCGACAGGCGGATTATTTACGAAGGCAGCCTAAATATTTTTTCGTATCGCAACAGTTGTGAGATAATGAGAAGGACAACATCTGCGCTTGAGGCGGAAATGTTGATAGATTTTATCGGCTTAAATAAATTTATGGAGGTGAGATAATTATGAACGACGAGGATACAATAAAGAATCTTCATCTGTACGAAGATGAAGAAACGATTCAGAAAACGATTCACTATCTGGAGCTTCACGACCCAGACAACGCTAATCGCGAATACGCGGTCGGATTCTTGAAGTTTATGCAGCGATTTGCGCATGTCGCGAGTAAGAGCGAGGGGTTTGATTTTGAGGGGTCTCTAGAGAAATATAAGACAAAACGCAAGGACGATTAATAACGCAACTCTAATTTAGCTAGCGATATATTCTATAGCGTTTTGTTTTCAAAGCACTAATTGTAGACTCTATTTGACTGAAGGCGCCTAGATAGTCGCTTTCGGATAATTGCGCCCCCTTCTGAAACTTATCAGTTAAGGCTGGATATGCACTTCTGTCGAACGGGGACGCTATTCTCTCCTTAAAATCGGTCAACAGAGGGCTTGATTCTCTTACTATAGTGTCCATCCTATTTTGTATTTTACGTATTAATCTACGTAGTTGCTTCACATTCTCTTCACTTATGCTCTCTTTGGCGTATGTTTCAAGGTAGAGGCTATCGACAGCTTCCAGTAATCTAATGATTTCTTCAATTTCCCCACAAACGATCACCTCATAGCTTCGTTGACTATTTAATTTTCTATCTATAATAAAAGGTGTTACGGAGACTGATATCGCTAACGCCAATAGAGCAACAACAGACCCTAAGTCTACTTGTGTATTGATAGACATGAGCTTATGGTTAAACAAAAAGTGATACCCTACAGCTCCAATTAGAATTCCTATGAGAACCCATACAGTAGTCAACGAGAAACTCTTAATTGTTGATGTCGATACTTTCATCAATATAATCCCAGAATCTCTTTATTAGTCCAGGCTCATCATCGCTTTTGATTTTTATCTTTTCTCGTACATCCAGACCGTCTTTTTTACACTGTTGCGATATTTCCAACGCAAGCTCTGACAGGAATGAAGACGCATACCCCCAAGTGTTATCAAAATCAATGAGTATAGATTCTTTATCATTGAGGTGTTGTTTAATATAACTATCAAAAAACTCCTCAGCAGAACCGTCACCGTCGCTTTTATATCTGGCGCCCGGTAGGGTTGTGAAGTCGCTAACACGTATTATTACCATATTACTCAATACAAACCTCCCAGTAGTATATTGTTGCTGACAGGTTTTCAGATGAATCCTTCTCAATACTACCAATATTAACTAGGTTAACCTTAGTTTTGTTTGTAATTATCTCAAATCTTTTATACATATCGTCACCACTTACTGTATCGTATATATATTTTATACCTTTACCTCTCTGTCGTAAAGCCGTGCGACTTTGTAGGCCTTTTGGTATAGCTTGTCTAAAGAACTCGCCTTGAGAGCTTTCTCGCTTGATTATCGTATGCCACCATGGCGATCTTCCTTGCTGCTGGCTATTAGCCTTATCGATTAGAGTTTCGTAAATACCAACGCCCATATCTATTATGCAGTATTGTTTAACCTTGTCTCCGTTGTTATTCTTGGTTTCATACGTGTTAACGATCCAAGGGAGGGTGTAGCTGCTATCTGGATTGGCGTGATCCGCGGTATTTGTTACGATCTCAATAATTATTGGAGAAAGGTCTCGCAGTCTTTGTTTACTGTCTTCTCCAAAATAATCGACAGTTTTCGTTAATATATCACTAATTGCCTCTTCGTTGACTTCATCTTCACTTCGAAACAAGAATGCTCCACTGTTAAAATCTGGTCTCATCTTTTTAATAATAATGTTCTCAAATTGTGCCTCCTCGAAAAACCTGTACGCTGCAGAATTTGAAAGGGGGCTCGTTACTTTTAGGTATTTTAGTTTTGTATTTCTATCCAGCATAAACGCACCCAACAAGCACAATGTAGGAAGGTCGATTGAGGTTATCTTACGTAGATTTATCTGTGTATATTCTTTTTGATTCAGCATGCGCTTTATGGTATTGAAGTATTTAATCACACTGTCTCTGTTATCTAGTATGGAGAAATTAGTCGGAGCATCCATTGACGTGTAGGATATATTCTTTGTGCCTTTTTCATGTAACCGATGATATTTCAAGAGCCTATTGTCATGAGAATGTTTCGCTCTTAGCTCTCGCTTGTGTTTTCTGCGAGCTATTCTTTGCTGCTTTTCTCTATCTTTAATTTTTCGCATATTTGTATCTATTATAGCGTATAGCGTACACGCTTAAGCATTACATTTCATCTATCATCTGCTCCGCCTTAATCTGCGACTTTTTCTTTGACTGCTTTTTGGTTCTGGCAGCTTTTCTTGACGAAGCCCAGCTAGAACTTTTTCGCGCAAAAACCTCTTCTTGTTTCTTGGCGAACCCCTTGCGTGAATGCTTAATAATTTCATCTCGCACCATCTCATCACCTTCGTTTTCTAGCAGCAAAGTCTGCCCAGATAGCGGCTCTTGCGCGTGCACTGCCGCCAGCCGAGCATAATAATTATACGCCGGCAGATTGCTGATTTCGCCCGGTTCAATGTATTGACTAAACATCGGCAGCAAACGCTGCTCATCCTGTGGGTTGCCAGTTCGGAAGCAGATAATCGTGCCAACATTTGCCAAAATTATATTCACTGTTTGCTGGTCGCTTTGCTGCGAAGTGGATTGCTCAGCCATAATCATAAAGACACGATATTTGCGACTCTCGGACAGCATTTGCACAAATGATGTCGTGGCGAAGTTTTGAAACTCATCGACATACAAATAGAACGTCCGCCGCTCCGCCTGTTTGAGACGAGCGCGGCGGAGACTTGCGAGCTGAAGCTTCGCAAGTACGGTAATTCCAAACAACTCAGACGTGTCTTCGCCGAGCAGACCTTTGGATAAATTACAAATCAGTATTTTCCCCGAGTTGATGATGTCGTCAAAATCAATCGTCGATTTTGGTTGCTCGAGAATTTGCCGCGCAGACGCCGAAAATAAAAATCGTCCAATCTTCGCCGTAATTCCCGCCGACATTTTCACTTTCTGCATGTCGCCAGCTTTACCAAACTCGTTCTTCCAGAAATTTATCAAGTTTGTATCGTCAAGATTTTTGACAACACTGCGACGATATTTTGGATCATTTAGCAAATCAAATACAGTAAAAAGCGTAGGATTTTCCTGCGTGAGCGCAGTTTGAATAGTGTTGCGCAAGATGTATTCAATACGATGTCCACCCGAGTCCTCGTCGCTAAAGATTTTTCGAAAAATTGACACGACCGATTCAGCTATAAGGTCTTTTTCGCGCATCAACTCACTGCCATCTAACCCAGGTGTTAACTCTAGCATATTCAAACCAATCGGGTAATCCAAATCATCAGGATTGAAATAAATCACATCATTAAGGCGCCTTGGCGGAACGTGTTTCAAAATTTTCTCCGCCATATCACCATGCGGGTCAATTACAGCCACACCTTTGCCGTTATAAATATCCTGCACGATTTGATATTGCAGCATCGTAGTTTTGCCGCTGCCCGTACCGCCGATGATGTATTGATGGCGCTCGCGTTCAGTCTCTGTCAAGCCAATCGGCGTCACCGTATTGTGATGATGATTCTCACCAATAACCACATCGAACTTTTCTGATTGTTTGAGTGAAATCGGTGCGGGCAGTGTGCGGCTTAGCGAAGTTATCAGGTTATCGGTTTTGCTATGATAACTTGAAGGAAAATGAAACAAGCTGGCGAGTTCGCTTGAAGCGAGGATTATGGAGCTGTTCTTCCGCAGCGACGGCAGGCGTTTTGTAGCTGCGCGAGTTAGCAAGTTGTTCAAAATCGGCAGACGATATTTCGCCTTGAGCGATTGATTTGGCGGCATACTAAAACCGTCCAGCGCGGATTTAAGCGCGGCGATATACCTCTTCGGTTCTGGGCTATTTACCATGACGCGGAGGTTGATGCGAAATAGCGGACGAGTCACTTTTTGATGCATGGTTTCCATTAGCTCTAATTCAAAAGCGCTGAGCATGCGCGCCGGACGGTCGTCTCGCGGTAGTCTAACTTGTTGCCGTGAGGGTGTAGTTTTTGAATTGTAATAATTACGATGGCTAGTCGTCAGGCTGATATGAACTTCGCTAACGAGGTCGGTTGCGCCAGAAGAAATTTTACCAAAGAAGCTAACTAGCTTGCCGAGAATTGATAGATTTTTACCGCTAACATATTGTAAAATATTTTCATTGCCGAGAATTTTATGCGACAAAATCTCTGCTTCGCGTAAGCGTGTCGGTGTTACTATAAGTTGCAGAATAACTTCCTCGTCATTGTTTAGTCTAGTCATCGCGCCAATCACATAGCTAAGCGGATCGCGCTGTTCCAGCACCGAATTTGTAGCTAGCGGCAAAACATAATGCCCAGTTTCTCGAAATTCAATAACTTGGTAATTATCACCATTCTCCCGCTCAACCGCGCGAACTTTTGAGTCAGATACGTATGATGTAATCGCTTTTTGAATATTTGCGGCGTGGCGTCGTTCGACTTGCACCAAATACCGCACTCCGTGCTTTTTAGTCGATGTAATTTCAAAACTCATAACTGGCGACCGACCGAGCAATTTTTCTTTGAGTGAGCGCGCCGCTCTATGTCCATGAATCACCGAAAATAATTGCTCAGTTGCTTCGGGCGTTTTGGCGACTGTGGCGGGTGGTGTAATTTCTAGCCAAACCATTTCTCGCGTTCGTAAATATCGACGATTCAAAACAAAACGAATCGTCAGCCATAAAATGGCCGTGCTAATCGCAAGCACAATTATGCCTAAAACTATCGACCCAAGCCGTAAGGCGGTGGCGAGGTAATCGGCTGTGGATTCCACGGCTGTGCTCCTGGTTTATTATGAATAAATTTATACGATTTGGCGGCCTCTTTAGAAAAAGTACGCTGCGACACCACGTTCAAACCACGTGCGTTCATTTCAGAAATTTTCCAATCGCCGTTGATTTGATTAACTTCTATCACATACGCAACATGACCATAAGGGCCTTCATCAGTCTGAAAAACCGCACCAGCCGCTGGTGTATCGTTGACGATGTAGCCATCACGCTTGGCGTTATCATCCCAGGTATTAGCGTTGCCCCAAGTGTTCGGGATCGGACTGTTTGCCCACCGGCGCATCGCATACGCCCACCACGTACAGTTGCCCCAGGCGTAAGTGTTTCCGGGCATCACGCCGCCGTTATAAAAACCACGTTCTTCCGCCGCTTTGGCGCTCGGTGCATTTGCTAAAAAGCTCATTGCCGGTAAGCCAAGCGATGAAATAGCTAAAATCGGAAACATCAAAATAAGCAATAATGTAGCGATGATTATAGCTATAATTTTCTTAATGCTGAAACCAAAATTTGTAAACAAAACTACCGCGCCGTTCATGATGAATACAACTCCGCAGGATTAGTCGTGATGAGCGGGTGTTCTTTTTCGGCTGCCACAACTTTAACGGCGACATGGTTTTGGTCGGCGATAAGCAGAGCATCGCCTCGCTCGCAAGTGAGCAGAAAGCTTTGCTCATATTCACTGAGGTTAAATTCGTTAACCACGCCTTTGATAGTCGTTGTATCCTGGCGCATTAAAATTCGCAGCGCGCTTTGCGAAGCGATGGCACGGCCGTATTCACTTTTGAGAAAATCGTTGGCTTGTTGCGATATAATTGACACACCGAGGTAATATTTGCGTGCCCGCCGCACCAGTCCCGCCACGAATCGTGCCGATTCCTCGTGTTGCAATAAAATCCAGCCCTCGTCGATAATCAACAGCCGCTTTTCTGGCTTAGCCATGACTTGATTTTTCACAAAATTAGAGATAATTAACATCATAATTTGGCGCAAATTTTCTGGCAAATCTTTGATATCAAAAATGACCAAGCGGTTGTCTAATTTAACATTTGTTTGCGCATTAAACACGTCCGCCAGTGAGCCGGAAATATATTTTTCTAACTTTTCGCACAACTTTAGCTGACCTAATTTTCGAAGTCCCGCGTATAAATCTTCTAAAAGCGGCGGTTTGGTTTTTGACTTTTTGTAGATTTTCAAAACCGCTTTGTCGATGGCGGCTTTTTCACGCGCCGTTAGACTTTCAGCCATCAAACAGATTACGTCCATTAAGTCTTGCGTATGTTCAGATAGATCGCTGATTTCGTGAACGGTCGTTGCTAGGTCGAAAGGGTTAATTTTCTGTTTACTTTTGGCGGATAATTTTATGTACGTACCTTTTACCGACTCGGCGAGGCGCTTGTATTCACGCTCTGGGTCGATGACGATGACGCGCGTGCCTTGCATGAGTTGGCGTAAAATTTCGACTTTGGTGGTGTAGCTTTTGCCAGCACCCGACTGCGCAAAGGTGATTGAGTTAGCGTTGTGCAAACTAAACCTATCCAAAATAACCAACGAATTATTTGATTTATTGACGCCGTAAAGGATGCCAGATTCCTGTACCAATTCTGATGACATAAACGGAAAAGTCAGGGCTGCGCTGGAACTATCGAGATTGCGCTTTTGCGCCAGCTGGTCTTCGCCGCGTGGCAAAATTGACTGCAATGCTTCCAGCTGCTGATAGCGCGCCACTTTTGAGTAAAACAGTCGTGCCGATAGATTCGCTTCAAGCAGCTTGGTGGTTTTATCAAGTTCTTCTTTGGTCTCAGAGCGGATGCAAATGTATATCGCCATTTGGAATAATTTTTCCTGACCACGCTGAATTTTATCGCGCAAATCAATCGCCGATTCAAGCGGGTCGGTAACCTCTGAGCCAACGATCCGCCCTTCGCGCATCATCGCTCGGCGTGTGGACTCAAGCTCGGTAATTTTACGATTTAGTTTTGGCAGTGCGGCCCGTGCGTCTACTTCGTACAGATGATAACTAATATCAATATCGTGATTAAAATGAATCAAACTATCCATCCAATCCGAACTCGCTACAAACGGATATCCAGAAATAAACAGCGTACGCATATACACGCCATCAATGCAAAGATAATCAACATTTTCTTCCAGCCCGGCGTAGGATAAAATATCTAGCGCGTCCTGCTCGCCAAATGTGATACTGAGCTCTTTTTGCTGATCTTCGCGCTGACGGTCGCGGTGGCGTTTCGGGGCGCTAATTGCGTCGCTAATTCTTTTGATAAATATTGGTGTGCGTGATTTTCTGGTCATTTAATTTTGCTCCCGTCTTGCACGAGTGCCGTGTGAATTGTTTGCAAAGCACGTTCAGTTAGCGGTTGTATTTTTGCTTGCGTTGGACTGTAAAAACTGTAGAATAAATCAAGCACTTCGAGGCTATCTAGCTGATCAGCGCGCATGCCGAGCCGCGCCATACCTTTGGCGATAATATCAATACGGAGTTTGAGTTGTTCGCGAATTAAATCAAAATCAGCTTTGTTGTCGGTCGGGCGAAAAGGGATGACGATATAAAAATGCCGCGTTAAAATCTTGTTGTTGGTGATTAGCGAGCGAATAAATTCATCGTAATTTTTCAATTGAGTTTTGTAGACAGGAATCGTCTCGCTCTGCAGCCTATGGCTCAAATCTTCCAAATATCCATCCATGTCAATCTCGCGCGTGCGTACTAAAATTTGAATCGGCCAACCAATCGAATTGAGAAAACTTTCGTAGGTATCAATAATTGCGTCTTGCTCATCCTCGCTACGCAGTTCAAAATTCAGCGCCGAAACAGACAAAATTGCCCGATAATTATTCTGTGGCAATAACAAAATTCCGTCGCGCACACCCTTTAGCGCAATTTGCCGCCTGGCGCTAGATTTAGCGTTTGATTTTTGTAAACCGAACATGCAAACCTCCTTTCTTGTCAGTTTCAAAACGAACATCAGCGGTTGGATCATCTATAATCTGGCGGGTTTTGATGGTTGATATGTCGTCTAATTTTTCTGGCTTTTGCGGCTTTTCGGTTGGTTGGTCTATAGTCTCTTCATCTTCAAGCGAAGTACTTTTATACTCATCACGAAACGCAGTAGTGTTTTTGTCAAACAAATAATATTTTGGTCGTAAATTGTAGCGCAACACCGTCACCAACCAAAGCACGATAATTTTACCTTTAACGCGAATCGACAAAATTCCACAAACGATCAAACTTAACGCCATCAAAACGTATTTATAAAGCGCGCCGTTCATGACCGGCGGCAATAGCGTAAAAATTCCCGCGCTCAAGAAAACAGGAACCATCAAAAGTATGATTTGCGAAAAACCAAGTTTGCCGATAATCCGGTCTTCTACTGTAGTAACCTGCGCGGGAACGACTGTCGTTTTCATGATTTTTTACCTCGTTGTTTAGTAGATTTTGTTTTCGAGCCGGCGCGGTAGGTTGTGCCGGTTTTGAGTGGTTTTGACTCGGGTATATTAACAACGGTTGGATTATTTTTGCTGCGCGGATTTACGGCATAGGTTATTTCCGCATCGCCTTTTTTATTCAGATAACTTACTTTCATCGGCGACTTCGTTTGGCGTGCAACCGTTTCGAGAGTCGAGTGAACCCGGGCTTTTTTGGCGGCGTGAGTGGTATTCTTCATGCGCTGGGTAGTTTTGTGTGCCACTTTCGAGCCGGTACCCGTCATGTAGCTGACGCCGTTCATAAATTGACCGCCCAGTTTCTTTAGATTGCGCGCACCCATACTAACGAAACTAAATTGCATCATCACGCCCTGAACTTTTAATAAAGTTAGAATAGTCGCTATACCTGCTACCATCGCCATCAGAGTATCGGGCAAGGTATTGTCACCGCCAGTGGTCGCCATGCCAGAAAACAGTGACGACGCTAATTGCAAAATAACCACATGGACAAACAAAACGAAAATCGTTGATAGGAATGTCTTCATCGAAGTTTCGGCAAAATCACGAAACCCTGGTGCCAACCACAGCATACTCACCAGCGGCGACAGGACAGTGCCGATGAACAAAGTGATCAAACGCATAACATAATACACCAACAATATGACCGAGCAAATCAGAAAAGCCACCATGACTAGCAGCGCCGCCACGCCCTGACCAGACGTTTTTTCGACAACTTTGATGAGCGTACTCCAGACGGTCGATGCACCCGAAACTTGGTTGACTGCCGAGATGAGAACGTTAGATAAGCTGATGATGCCGTCAATCAAAAATATCGAGGTGTTCATCAGCAAAAATATCAGTGCTATACGTGGCAGCAAGTGCTTAACCTCAACTTCGTCAAAGCCAAAACTTGACGCGCTCATGACCTGAAACCCGACCAGTGCCACGACTAAAATTAGTAGCACATCAGCGATGCCAACAATTGCCAGCCATAAATTAAACACGGCTTTATTGCTCGCCATCAGCGGTGTTGATTTGGTGAAGAACTCTAATGCGTTCAAAAATGGCGAAGCTATAGCGTTAATGATCGACGACAGCAGCCCCGTTACGGCTTTGATAATCATCTCGATCAAACCGTTGTTTTCTGATTTGGGCGTGACAGCTTGTAGATTCGGTAGGTTTGCATCGTTTGGATTTTTCACCGCTTGATACGAACCATTCAGAATAGAAACTATTGTCACGGCGGCCAGTACGATGACTAACCCAATCACTGCTTTTTTAGCGATGCTTTTTGCGTGCTCCATACGGTCTGGTTTGCCGCTGCTGGTCATGTAAATATAGCCAGCATGCGCTAAAAAGAAAGCACAAGCCAGTGACGCGATGCCCGATAAAATATTGGATGTAGGCAAAACATAATCACGCACAGTTTTTATGGAGCCAGCCGTATCGGCAAAGAATACTAAGTTACTAGTGAAAATATCGACAAAGTCGAACATGGACAGGTTATCCTCCGAAGGCTTGTCGCGCTAAAGTCGTTACGATGTTCGCTAATACAAACGCCGCAATGACAATCGCCAGACCAATTGCCGACCATGTGATAGTGCGCTTCGCTTTGTCGAGCTGCTCAGGATTTCCCGAGCTAGTGATATAGGTAAAACCGCCAGCAACAAAAAAGCCGGTCGCTACCAGACCAGCTAGTCCCGTCACCACCTGGATGACGCTTCGTATAAAATTCTCGACATTACTGACGCCCGCTGGCACAGCTAGGGCTACATTCGCCAATACAAGTGGCGCTCCAACCACGATAAATATCGCCGCCAAACAATATGTTTTTCTTGACACTATAAACTCCCTTTCACCAGAGCGTAAACTTTGTGTTTACTTCTGTTATTTTTACGTTAGCAGGCATTAATTTACTTGGCAAGACGGCACTTAAAAGTCTGTTGCAGTCATGTTAGTGTGTTAGTTTCTGGGAGGTTTGTTAAATTTATAGAGGTGCAAGCATGTTGTACTTTAAGCTAAAAAATAAATTAATGAACTTGCTAAAAAATATTTAGTCGCTGACTTTACACTAATAAAAATTGCAAGTAAACTAAAAATATGGGCAAGTTAAAATCTGAAAAGATCATCATATCTTCGCCACTATCGTTTATTGGTTCGGTGAAGCGCATTTGGAAAATCACAGACGTGGATAATCCAGCGGTGAAGATGCTGCTTAGTTTGGTCGCTGCCGCGCTCATTTTGTTTGCTTGGGTCTTCGTGGCGTTTTGGTATGTGCTGATTTATGTCGTTTTTGGAATTTTATTCATTCCGTATCGTATGCTACGGCGAAGTAGTCGTAAGCAAAAGCAAGCAAAATTGCGACACCGCGAAGTATTGGAAGCGATAGAGAAAAACCGTAAATTATAATCATTGCAGCATAGTAGCTGTGTATTTCTTGTCGTAGGCCTTCTGGGATTTGTGCAGAGTTTCAGAATGAGAATCAAACCAAATAGTTATATCATCCGTTAGCTTTGACAACTCGAGACCGGTTTTCGTTAATTTATATTCAACTCGCGGCGGAATCGTCGGATAGAAAAAGCGCCGGACGATGCCGGCGCGTTCTAGCTGCTTGAGGTGCTCGGTGAGCACTTTTTGAGTCACCCCCGGAAGAGAGCGGTGCAGCGCAGAATAACGCTTAGTCTCAGCGCCAAGCGAAAGAATAATTGCGATAGTCCATTTGCGAAACAGCAGGCTTGTCATGAAATCGCGCGAATCGGCGCACTGATTTTTGAATGCAGTAGTTTTTGTCATGGTTGCCTCCCGTTTTGGGGTTTACTTTATATTTAGCGGTCAAGAGCTCCTCAAGCAAATATCTCCGGAGATACCCTCCGGAGACATAGCGCAAAGCTCTCTTCTGCTAATAAATATAAATGGGTAGCTACATTGTGTCAAATAGCGCAATTTATAACCTACCTGTCCTAAAGTGTATCCTTTTGACCGCACGCCACAATTAAAGTAAAATTTATAATATGCCTCATATACACGACCAGCCTGGTCAGCACGATACCTGCGTTAGCGGGTATATTGTGAAAATAACAGAGGGTGCTGAACCTCGGATTATTTTACATAAGCACCGCAAGCTAAACAGGTTATTGCAGTTTGGTGGGCATGTCGAGCTAGACGAGACACCGTGGCAAGCGGTCTTACGGGAAATAGCCGAAGAATCTGGTTACGACAAAAACCAGCTAAGGTTGTTGCAGCCGTGTTATAATAGGCTTGCTTCATTGCCTGGAGTGAAACTGCATCCTCAACCGATCGCGATTCACACATATCCTGCTGGTGGCGGGCATTATCACACGGACATAAGTTATGCGTTTATTACTTCGGAAAATCCGATACATGATATAGCTAGCGGCGAATCCGACAACATTGGCCTCTTTAACTTGAGAGATCTAAAGAAGCTTACATCAAAACAAATGTACGACAATGCGAAAACCATCGCTATGTATACTTTGACCACAGTGGTTGAGGAATGGGACGAGGTGGATTTGTTACTTTATAAACTCTAGGCCGTCCCTAGTTATGAGGTCATACAGATCGTCAACTAGACCATCTACGTACGGTTTGTAGTATGTGTCTATTTTGAGCATAGGTACTTTTTGGCGCACAAAATCATAGACAACCTTAGTTCCTGTGCCTAAATTTGTTCCATTTTTTGACTTGTCACGTAAATCTATGGCCTGTGCCGCCACCATTAATTCTATGGCTAATACGTGCTTGATATTATCTAATATGTGTCGACCACCTTACGGGCGGAGACCGAGCTCATAGCTACAAAGTCTTCGGTGTTGGCAGATGTTGGCACAGAGTCAATCGACGCTGGATGGGCTAATACTTTATTTTCTGAGACTAGTGAGGCTGTAGTATGCTGCAGAATCATTAGCCCTGTTCTCATTTTTTCTGTCGCCCTAAGGAACACAGGCAGACCATTGTTAAATCTATCATCAAGTAGAGCAGCAATTCTTCTGTCTGAGATATTTGCAAGTTCGCTTATTGCGATAGCTAGAGCGTCCATAGCGATGCCAACAGACTCACCGTGAAAATTTCCGCCAGCCATAACCTCTACTAGGTTTGTTTCTTCGTTTTTTATGAATACCGGATTGTCAGTCACGCTATTGAGTTCAATCTTCGCTATATGTGATGCATACTCAAGAGCCTCACGTATACCTCCGTGCACCTGCGGTACACATCGCACAGAGTAAATATCCTGGATACCGCTCGTATTGACTAGTGATCTTCCGCGCAATAAATGCCTAACGTTATCAGAGACGATTCGCTGCCCCTTAAAAGGCTTCAGGCTGTGTATAGCCGGATCGTAAGCAACTGTACTTGCCCCGATAGCCTCAGTCGATAAAGCACCTGCGAGATCGGCAATCATGGACAGCTTTCTTGATTCGTACACTACAATTGATGCGAGAGCTGTGGTATAAGATGTATTATTTATTAAAGCTAGACCGTTGCGATAGTTAAACCTTAAGGGATGCAGATTTTTCTCACTTAAGGCTTCTAGGGCTTCCGTTCTTTTGCCATTTAGATAAACATGACTCCTACCAATAATTGCCAATGCTATGTGTGACGATAGGGTCAAATCTCCGCTTGACTCTACAGACCCCTTACTGGGCACTTCCGGTATAATGTCGTAATTAAAAAATCAACTAATCTTTCAACTACGAATACAGACACCCCAGAAAATCCCTTAGCGAGAGAATTGGCTATGATTAACATCATAGCCTTAATATGTCCTTTCGGCATAGGGGCGCCAACCCCAGTGGCGTGAGATAGTATGATACCCTCCTGAATGTCTTCATGGGAGGTGTTAATTTTTATGCTCTTAAGAGCTCCAACTCCAGTGGTAAGACCGTATATGTCTTCTCCTTTATTAAGTAATTCTATAAGCCTCTTATTTGAGGTTTCTATTTTTACGCGCGAATGTTCGGATAGCGATACGCTAATTTTATCGTTAGATATCATATGAAATTTTTCAAAGTCTAGCTCTTCCCCTAAAAGAAACGACGATTCATTTAACTTCATTTCATAACACTCCTTGATTATTGGTTTACATTATAGCTTAAATAGCCATCATACGTTTGATAACCTAGTCAGAAACAATTATAATAAAATTTAAAGAATAAAACATACCGTATGTTTCGGAACCGAGAGGATAATAGATGAGCGAGCTTCATGTTTCATGTATAGGAAATGTTACACAGGACAAGCTACTCCACATTGATAGCATACCTGAATTGGACGATGTAGCGTACGTCAACGGAAGTATAGAGTGTATGGGAGGGAGAGGGGCCATAGTAGCCCTTGCGCTCGGTAGGCTTGGAGTATCTACCAGTTTAATAACATCCATGTCAAACGATAGTGTTGCTCGCGACTACCTTGAGCTTCTTCAAGAGAATAACGTAGACATATCGTCTGTAGCTATTGATAGTAATGCAGAATCATTATTTAAAGTTATAGTTGCGATCTCTAAGGAACAGGAGAACTGTATATCATTCTTTGAACCCAGTAATATCAATTTCTCGGCAACTCCAAGTCAGTTAGATACGGTTAACGACTCTGACATAGTATACTTCTCTACACATAAACGATCTTTTAATGAGACCATACTATCGTCAATAAAAAATGATTCTGCAAAGGTAATCCATAATATCAGTAGCTACTTTTTACAGTCCAAGGAGTATGTATCGCTCATGCTGGATAGGAGCAATATATTGATTGGAAACGAACTAGAGATGAGGGCTCTTCTTGAGAGTACCAACTGTAGCTCACCGCAGGACTTATTTAACTATTCCCCTAATCTTGAGACAATATACGCAACACAGGGAGATACAGGATCGTGCATCTATAGCAAAGATTCGACACCGTGCTTCGTAGAAGCACAAGATTCCGAGTCGGTTTCACCTGTAGGAGCGGGCGATGCATATGCAGCAGGCGTAATATACGGTATAGCCAACGGATGGAGTAATATACGCTGTGCAGAATTTGCGAGCAAAGTAGCCTCGATATCAGTTGGAAGCGTCACATCCTACCCCGATTTAGACGTGCTTGACAGACTCATAGAGGACACAGGGGGTGAATTATGAAAAAGATATATTTGGCCGCGTCTGTATTCTCTGTATTTGAGCGGGATTTAAATCGACGCATCGCCGAACACCTCAGAAATCACGGTTATGAGGTGCTTCTACCTCAGGATATAGAGCCTCCCTGTAAGGATAGTGCGGAGAATGAATTTGATATGGAGTTTGTATATAAAGGATGCAGAGATGGCATTAAAGTTGCGGATGTAGTTGTGGCTATAGTAGATGGAGCTGATGTAGACTCTGGGGTTGCATGGGAATTGGGATTTGCTCATGCGAGCGGAATACCGTCGCTATGTTTTAGAACAGACATGCGAAAAGCTGAACATAATGGCGTAAATATAATGATTGAGTATGGATCAACAAAGACAATATTTGCCACAAAATATCACCAATCAGAACATGATATTGCGAATACTATTCTAGAAGAGCTGGAGGATATATAGATATGTCTGAAAAAAAGATTTTAATGTCAATTAAGACTAAGTATGCCGACAAGATTCTGGACGGCAGCAAAAAATGGGAATTTCGCAAATCAATCCCAAAACTCGAGCACTCCGATACGCTTGATGTGGTTATATATTCATCGCAGGAAGATAAAGCTATCGTGGGAGAATTTCGTGCTGGACGTATAGCAAGGTGTTCTCTCGAGGAGTTAATGTCCATAACAGGATATGAAGACGACCCTGACGCGGTTAGTTGGTTTACGGCATACTATGCAACGCGAAGCTTATGTAGTGCTCTTGAAGTCACATCGCCTATCAAGTACAACTCACCTATAAGCCTACTTGACATAAGGGGTCGCTTGCACGATTTCCGCCCCCCTCAAAGCTTCCTGTATATTACTCCAGGATCCGACTTAGATAATCTGATTAGCGAAAGGAAGACAGAGGATAATGCTACTGACACCCCCGAAAGAATGTGAGATAGAATTCAACGATCTTCGCCTAGTCCGCCTTAAATGCGACCCGAAGTATGAAAATATATTTATTGAAAACACGACAATCTCAATAAAGGACACTTATGATGAGATAACGAAAGATTTTGCACGAAACCTAGTGAAGGTTGATCGCCTCGGTTACGATCCCGTGGGGTATTTCACTATCGGAAAAGAGGTGTGGCTTGCGTTTACCAAATCAGGCAGTGATTTTGTCGGCTTTGAGGTTGTAACGAGGAAGCGCGGCGGATGTATAAAAATTGGTCCTACGTATATTGGCCCTAATATGCGAGGGAGAGGATACGCCGAGCAGATGATAAATGCCCTGTGCAGGAGCTACCGCGCTGTGGGCGCTAGAAAGATGTACGTAACAGCCCCCCTGAATAACGCACCGACTGCTGTTCTCGATTTTCAAAAGCTACATCTAAAAATGGAAGCGCTATTGTCTAGGCATTACCACATAAAATCTTCGGAAAGAGTGTGTGGAAAGTTCCTAGAAGACAGCCGAGGTGTAGAAAGTTCTACACCCTCAAGGCTTGAATTGTCGCTAGCAAATAATACATCTGCAAATGCATCCATAGAAATAAATAACCTACAAACAGAATTACCCCTTAGTCTACTATCCAATTTCATTAGGACTAACATGTCTCATTATTATGACGATATAGACGATGATTTTGTGAGGGCGCTGGTGCACGGTACCGAGGAGAGCCCGAAAGTATATGAGAAAAAGGCCAAGATTTTATTAACTATCGTCCATGATACAACCAAGCTAGCAGGTGTTGCGGCCCTCACCCCAAAGCGCGGGGGATCTCTAAAGATATCCCCTCTTATCATAGATCATAAAGTTGTTTGCAAAAAGGTGTTGGGTGATTTACTTGATATGATTATGCTACAAGCTAGGAGGATGAGTAGAAGGAAGATAACTATTATTTTGCCAGTATCCTGTATTGCAATGATCGACGTAATACTAGCGCATGGTTATGTATCTGAGGGTATATTGAGAGAACCTTATAAAAGATCCGTTGATATGGTAGTTCTATCGAAATTTCTACAGGAAGATGTTGGAGCTCTAGACTAATTATGAATAAACCACAAAGTTTAGAGGAGTGGCTGGGTGTCATTAATAAAAACTTTGCTTCGTCTGGGGGTGTGGTTTACAGCTCTTCAGGTTCCACAGGAGAAGCTAGGGATATTATATATACCGATTATGTCATCAATGGAGCCGCACGGAGAACCACAGAGCTATTATCACTTGTCCCGCATCAACTTAAATCTATGAAGGCTGTAGTGCTCTGGGGGTATGGTCTATTTCCACCCGCGCACTTCTACTCGTTATCTATGAGCGGGTTGGGCTGTCAAGTGTACCCTTTTGGGTCGGGTAGGAATTTTCCCACAGATCCCAAGGTAGATAAAATTCACAGAATATCGCCCAACATTCTCGTAGGCATGCCTGGCTATTTGATAAAAATAGCCAATTGCCTGGATGATAAAAGAATGCTGCAGAATGTTCGCAAATCTTTAAAGTTTATTGTGACGGGAGGAGAAGTTCTTACGTCTGATATCCGTAGGCGACTTGAGGATATATATGGGGTAAGAGTTTATGACCATTACGGTATGCTACAAGCCCCTATGGTAGCAGGAGACTGCATATACGGACATAAGCACATATCGAAAGAGTATACTCCTGAAATTTTAACGAATAGTGGCGATATTAAGGACTGGGGCGAAGGAATACTTTTGCTAAGCAGTAATAGTGCATGGGAGGGAGTTTTGATGAAACGACTTAATACACAAGATAGGGCGAGGCTATATAGATGCAGATGTAACATAAAGACGACTTGCGTTGAAGTTTTAGGCCGCAACAATCTAACCCGTAAGGTTAGGGGTCAGCTGGTAGACTTTGATAAGTTATTCTACCTGTTGGACAATAGCGGTTTTGCTGGCAACTACTACTTTGAAGTGATAAGTGATCCTACAGATTCAATCTATATTCATATCGATAATAATGTCGATGTATCAAACTTCTATTCCCTACTTAATAATACGCTGCCCGTAAAATACGAAGTTCTTATAGAAGACTCACTAAAGGTTCCTAGAGGGCTAACGGAAAAAGAGCAGCGTTTAGTATTCTGACAACAGATCTAGTTTTATCTACTTTAATAGTATACTCACTTCACGTACCTCCCAGGTATATAGCTCATACAAACCTATCAAGGTCGTATTCGCCCATGAAAATTATTTTATCTTTTGGGGTAGCATTTCAGGGGAATCTCCACCTGTGACAGGTTTGCCGTGCGAGCCCGTACGTAGACTCCGTTACGTAAAGTAAGGAGTAAGTGTGTCAATCGTAGCAGAGCAAGCAGCAACTGTAGCCACTTATAGTGGGTAGTAATCGCGAGACGTGGGTGATGAATCTGTGGCTTGCGAACGACGAAACGTACTGCGACGAGGTGCGCCGCATTGTCCAGATATGCGGTGAATATGAACAGGCCGAGCGACTTGAGCCGTTGATTCGAGATGAGCTTAAAGGCAGTCTAGAATAGTCGAGTTTACTAGGTGACTTACTTGCAACCTCTCTCGGTCGCGTCAGTTGGCAAGAGATTATAGAAAATAATCGCTAGCTTCGTCGTCCTGGGTATGACGAGAAACTACCCGAAACGTAATATATCTGTGTACTTGATTCACATCACCGAACAGCGTCCATACTTACCCCGCTCACTCGACATGCACCATGCTGGCACAGTCAAGATGAGCAGATGTAAGAATGAACGAGTCTAGGGCGGAAGCTGGTAACACTAGTTGATGATCGTTATCTTATTTCACAAAAAGACAGGCCAGCTAGCGCGTACTGCGCTGGCGCACAAAACACGCCATCTGTCTGTCATTTGCGAAATAAGCCTCACCCTGAAAGCTATGCGGCGGCTTTCGTGCGACCATTGCAAGCTCGCCGGAGGGCGCACCCGCAATCATCGCACAGCCGATTGACACATACGTATCCTTAGATTATTTTACAATTCATCTAAGGAAAGAAGCTCACCAGGCTCGTCAATATTCGACCAAATAGCAGAATTCTCACACACCAAGTTCTCAGCCGTCGCTGTATATACCTCAACTTCATCATCCAAGTCAAACCGACTGCGCACGGCATGAGCAGCGCACCGCAAGCGGTTTTCTGTGGCTGGATTTTCCAGCAAAAATAAGAACTTCGGTAGGTTGCTGTTCGTCGCGTCCCAGCCGCCATCATCGAAAAATTCCATATAATTTACCAGGCGGCGATTGATGGCGCTAGGCGGCGTGTCTTTGGATACGACATCAAAGAAAAATCGCCGCAACCCATCGGCTGTTTTGAGCGACAAAAATGCGTCGGGCGGATTAGCCGGAAAATAGCTATAAAGCGCCGTTTCGCGCCGCAAAAATACTTTTAGCGGTGGATATTGGTGCTGTAGTTTATTGGTGCACGAATACACATTAACTACATGATTAACAAACGATTGACCGACAACTTTATCGCGGTAGCTTGCTTTGATGATAGCATCGGTAACGCGTTCGCTGCCGTAAATCAATTGCAGTTGCTTAAGTCCTTTTGGTGTCAAATAATACGCTGCCGGCACACCCCGCAATTTATAGCTTTTGTCATATCGTCTAGCCACAAAACCACGTTTCATCAGTACATTCAACTTTTCAAACAAATTTGAACCCGACTTAATACCCAGACTATCTGCCAACAATTGACGACTACCGAACCGATATTTGTATAGCGTTTCCAGGATGTCTATCTGTCCCTGCTTGAGCGCTGAACGTTTGTCTATTTTCATTATCAGCCTTTCACGATTCCTTTCTAGTATATTTATATAGAAAAAAGAGAAAAATAGCAATATATAACAGTGGTTTTATAGATGAATTATACTGTATATCGATATTCGGTATATTTTACATCATAAAATTGCTAAAAACTATTGAATATTTGTAGTACAAATAGTACAATTTAAGTAGAGGTTTGATCATAAAACTGGCTCGTTAATAACACGAAAAACTAGACTTCAAACAGTAGCGCTTTTTGGTTATCATCCCGTGTAGTATACTAGGATTAATGAGTCAATCAAGAATTCAACTACAAATCGACACATCAAAAGAAGTGCGCAACCGAGCCAAAGCCGTTGCCTATAGCCAAGGCATGAGCCTGACCGAATTGGTGCTTAAGGCGCTAGCGACGGTTGGCGACAAGGAGCTGAAACAGCTGATTGAAAAGGATTTGCAGGAGCGCTCTGGACGCGGGCGTCCGCAGCAGTTCAAGTCTAGTTGATGTTATGACGAGTCGCGACAGGAGGGATTATGGCGCGACCAAAAGGAAGTAAAAATAAACCAAAAGCCCCGCTGATGAAGCAATTTTCGTTCACGACTGAGCAGCGGATTAGGCTGGTGGCAAATTTAATCGTCGAGAAAATTATAGAAGACGGCGCGTTTGCCAAAAAGCTAATTACGATACTGGAGGATGATAAAAATGTCTCCAAATAATCAGCCGAGAATTGGTTTGCTGGCGATACGAGTTTCTTCTGACAAGCAAGGTCTTGATGGCGACTCGCCCGAGGCCCAGCGCGAACAAGGCGAAGCTTACGCCAAGGCGCACAATATCATAATTACTGAGACGATTATTTTGCTTGAATCAGCGTCGCACGAAACGCAGCCGATGCAAAAAAATAATCGACGTTTGCAAGGACAAAAGCAAAGGTTTTCAAGTTGTGCTGATTAAGTCAATCGACCGCTTCACGCGTGGTGGCGGAGATTATTATTCGCCGTTGAAACGACAGTTGACGCTGCTAGGCATCGCCCTTGAGGATATGTACGGCGTGATTGGCAAGCAGCAAATAAACACGCTGGAGCACACTGGATTTAAGTATTATTGCTTGCCCGAAGTGTGGCAAAACCCTTTCTGGCAGCGCTTCGCGCGGCAAGATGGGCGCGTATTATCCGGCATACCATTGCAGTCGTGATGGGCATTATTTCCGTGTGCCTAAGGCTGAATTCGACAAGACGCTCGAGGATTTTGTACGGACTATTACCGTAAAGCCGGAGTACGTTGACGACATTATCGCTGCTATTGCCGAACTGTGGCGCGAGCGCCAAGCAAAGCAACTAGAAGCCAACCAACAGCGCCTAGAGTACCGCCAGAGCCTGCAAAACCAGATTCGGGCGACCGTGGACAGAATGCGCGTTGTCACGAGCGAAACGGCGCTTACGTACTTGGAAGAGGATATTATTAGCGCCGAAAATGAGCTAGCAAAACTAGACAAAGAAATCGCCAATCAGCCCAACCTACAAGCCGAATTCGACCAAGTCTTGCGATACGCCAAATATATTTTGGAACATCTCCCTGAGCTACTACTTGACCTCTGTAATCCCTTGCGAAAAGCCGCCTTTTTCGCCGCTATCTTCAATAAAGTCCCAACCTATGATGAAATAAAGTTTGGAACTCACAAAAACAGCTCGCTACCAGAGGTAAACGAGCTGTTCCGTATCCGAATGGATGATAAATCCCTTTATGGTGACCTCACCGGGAATCGAACCCGGATTGCCAGGATGAAAACCTGGTGTCCTAACCGTTAGACGATGAGGCCGTGCAGGCACGTAGCTGTGCTGTGTGCCATTATACGAAAAACTCGCTGGTTTGTCCACCATAATACCGCTCTATTGCCGCGCGAGCCGAGAATCATGCTCTGGCTGCAGCGATATCTGCTATACTAATGACACGATATTGCGTTATACAACAAAGTTATTATGGATATTTCGCCTGTTCCGACATCTGTGCTGGGAGAGCACCCACCCCAGCGTCCCGCCAAGCGGCGGCATAGCACACTCATGCTATGGGTGATGCTTGCGGCGGCCATTACTGTGGTGCTCTCGGCTATTGCTGCAGCGGTGACTCTTCTCTCCTCGCCGCAGCGCATGCAGGCAGCGGCGGTATCGGCCGCACCATCGCGCACCGATGTATTTCTGGCCAATGGCTATGGAGCAGGCCAGCACGCAGTGCGGTTTGCAGCGGGGCAGGGCGGCTTGAACTTCTTGGGTGGCACAGCCGACCACTCGCGGCTCGCCATTGCAGGGCAGGGCGCGCAGGATGCCGCACCAGTGCTCCGCATTTGGGACACTAGGCACAAGCAGCCAGTCGCTACTTGGCCAGCCAGTACCTGTAGCAGCGTCACACCGCGTGGAGTAGTGTATTGCGCCAGCCAGCAGCGAGGGCGCTCAGTCATTACCGCGGTAGACCTTGCCACCGCTAAGGTTCTCTATGCTACCCCTGTAGCTGCCCAGCCAAGCACGCTCACATACTACGGCACAGATGGTCAGCAACAGGATATTATTGGCGAGAGCGCCGCCGCCACCTTCTACGCCGCCGCAGGGAGCCTGCACCCCATCACCAGTGGCGATTTTCAGAACCCCAACGCTACCTGCACGATAGCGAGCGGTAGCAAGCTTCTCTGTCGCCGTAATACCGAGAAAGACCACGGCGCTAAGCCATCCCAGAAGTCACCCAGCAAGCGCGCTACCTCACGTACCACCACCGGTGTCGTCATCACAAATGAGCGCCAGGCGACCACTGCAGACCAACCGACGACCACCATCACCGTGTATGATATCACCAGCGGCACGCGCGAAGTGCAGCGCACAGCTAGCTCCAGCAACGTCACCTTGGCAAGCGATGGTTGGCTGGAGGGCACTGCTAGCAGTAATACCGTCCAATCCAGCGGGCAAGAGACCTTCGAGAGCTATGGCCTGGACGGTAAGCCACGCGGCCGCAGCACTGTCAATAGCGCGTACAAGCTCAGCCCAGCCGCCAGCTCCTTCACTAACCCCGCTGGCACTACTGTGCCAACGTACCCCCGAGAGGCTCTCACTACAGATATGCCGCGCGTCGTTGTGGATGGGCAGGGTAGAGAGTTCCTGCGTATTGCCAGCCAAAACACCCAAGACTTCGCCCTCAGCCAGGCTACCTACAGCCGCACCAGCGGTGGCACGCTCACCCTGGCTGACGGCGGCAACATTGTCTCCGCCAGCCTGGATGGCTCACTCCTCCTCACCAGTAATCTCCACTCCGCCGGTATTCAAGCCAGCGGCAGTAAAGGTCTCAAGATCGTCAAAGTCGCCGATGGTACAACCCTCCTCACCATCAAAGGAACCGACATGCGCAGCCTCACTATTCGTAGCAATCTCATCGCTAGCACCGGCAAGGACGGCACACTTGTGGTGTATGTGCCGGGCAAGTAGCGCTGCACCCTACACCTCAGCACACAGCGCGCCCACTTTCTCTGCATAGCCGCAGCTTTATAGCAAAAACAACCCGCCACTGCGAGCGGGTTATTTATTAAGAGTAGCAGAGCAGGGGCTCTACCGGCTGGCTGCGTGGTTAAGCACATAGGCACTAAGGCAGGCCAGGCCAATGCTAAGCATAACGATGGCAGTGTGCGGGTCGATGCTGTGCGAGATACTCAGCACCACTACGATGACGCTGAGCACCAGGCAGGCTGCGATAAGCAGGATGTCGAGCATTTGCTTGGGCGTCTTTTTGCGGGTGGTCGATACTGTGACCTTTGTTTTTGTTGTTGTTGCTGGCGCGGCTGCTTTGGCCGCTGCTTTGGTTGATTTTTTTGCCATATGGCCTCCTTTGTTTTCTGGCACTATTGTAGCACATTGTAGAGAAAAATGGGCGAATAAATTACTCAAGGTCATAAGAAGTGGCGGGCAGCGAGCGCGGCTACCTCCTCGCCAACACTCCATTGCCATCGCCCACGCAATCCGCTATAATACACACAAAGCATAAGGGGGATAACCAATGGGGGTGCAACAAATCAGCCGGTTTTGGCACCGGCGCTTGTGCGAGGCAAGTATGCTCTATGCCGTCATCATCGTGGCGCTGTGGGCATGGCGGCACTTTGGCGGGGTGGATCAATACAACCTCGTGCTTGGCATGCCACTCATTGCCGTCATCTTGGCCGGTATAACAGGGGTCGTGGCAGCGGTGCTTCACATCTGGCCACCGCAGCAGCGGCTTGGGCAGGCGAGCCTCGTGGTGTATCTCTGCGCCGTGGCCACAACGGGCGCGCTCATCGTTGGCACTGGCGGGCTGAGCTCACCCTTTATTGCAGCCTGGCTCTTGGTGGCAGTCTTTGCAATGTTTTTTGGCTGGGTGGGGCTAGCGCTCGTCTTGCTACTGGTCAATGCCTACCTCAGTTGGGGAGTATTGTCGGGGCATATTACAAGCATGATGATCCCCAGCGCTATGCTGACGGGCGAGCTGCCCATCTTGGTAGGGTGCTTGCTCTGGGGGCCGGATGATCGCGCTGCCGAGGCCCGCACTACCTCATACCGCGAGCTTGCCGCCACACTAAGCCGGGTAGCAGGCAAGTCGGATATCGTGCTCAATGCGATTGGCGATGGCGTGATGGCACTGGACGCAGATGGGATGATAGAGCTCATCAATCCAGCAGCTCAGCGCCTCGTGGGTTGGGGTGACGAAGATGCTCTGGGCCTCAGCTACCAATCCGTCCTCAAGCTTATCGACGCCAAGAATGACCCCATTACTAATGATACCGACCCCATCGCCACCGTCCTGGCGGACAACCAGCCCCTCACCACCGACCGCCTGCGTCTCGTGACGAGCTCTGGCAAGACGCCGATCATCTCGCTCGTTATTTCGCCTGTGAGCAGCGAGCCGGGCAGTGGGGTTATCGTCGTCTTTCGTGATGTGACAAAGGAAAAGGCCGAGGAACGCCAAAAAGCCGAGTTCATTAGCACAGCCAGCCACGAGATGCGTACCCCTGTGGCATCAATCGAGGGCTACCTTGGCCTCACCCTTAACCCCGCCACTGCCACTATCGACAAGCGCGCCCGCGACTTCATTACCAAAGCCCACCGTTCGGCCGAGCACCTCGGCCGGCTCTTTCAAGACCTGCTGGACGTGAGCAAAGCCGATGATGGCCGCTTGCAGAGCAACCCCGAGGCGATCGATCTCATCCCCTTTGTCAGTGACATTGTGGAGGGGCTACGCCACAAGGCTGAGGACAAACAGCTCCAGCTTATCTTCAAGCCACGCCCTGGCACAACTAGTACCGATCACAGCGCTACCTTTACCAGCCGGACGCTCAGCCCTGCCTTTTATGTCTATGTTGATCCAGACCAGCTGCGCGAGGTGCTCGATAATCTGGTGGAGAATGCCATCAAATACACCCCCAGCGGGCGTGTAACGGTGGATGTGACTGGTGGTAGTGGGCGCGTGACGATCGCCATTGCCGATACTGGCATTGGCATACCAGTAGAAGATCAGTCACACCTCTTCCAAAAGTTCTATCGAGTAGATAATTCGGACACGCGTGAGATTGGCGGCACTGGCCTGGGGCTCTACCTCAGTCGCCGCCTTACAGAGGTGATGGGTGGCCGCTTGTGGGTGGAGAGTGCGTACCGGCAGGGAAGTACTTTCTTCCTTGAGCTCCCGCGCTTGAGCGAGCACGATGCTCAAACCGCCCTCGCTGCCAAAGCCAAGGCAGCAGCACAAGCCGCCAAGGCAGCTCCGCCTCGCCCAGTGCCAACTTTTGCCACGGCCGCACTCCAGAGCCAAGGCTTTTTGCCACAGCCCAGCCCAGCTGCTCGTGCCCAGCGCCCAGCACAAAAAAATAGCCACTCAGCCACCCCACCCAAGCCAAAAGATACCCAGTCTACCACTGTTGCCATCGCTCATCCTGCTCCTTCCACTCCCCCCAGCGCCACACCTTCCTCCACAGCACAACCTACGCCAAGCACGTCGCCCACGGCGCATATCATTGCCACTAGTCAGCCTCGGCGTAGCCCCACTCGTGTCCGCGATGTCCTCACCACGCCGCGCTCTGCTGCGCCACCACGGGCGGTGCGGTAAATCTCACGCCTATCTCGAAATAATTATAGAGGCCGATGTTTTCCACAATACCGGCCTTTTTTATTCTAAAACGTATCACCAGTGCCAGTGTCCTTCCTGTAGTAAAAAGCAAGAAGAGGAATGAACCCCAGCGAAGGTAAAGCGTCAGACTGCTACAGGCTTACGACTGATCCTTCTTGCGCTTGCGCTCTAACTGCTCATTAAGTAGCTGAAGTGTGACAGCACTAATGCCTGTCGCATATGTACCACACGCTACCCCGTGCATCACCGCTTCTTCCATCTGGCGATGCTCGAGCCCATCGATGTTTGAGAACCCCTCGGCAGCAGCAATCTCCTCATCTGTCGTCATCACATGCTCAGCGACTGGATTAAGCAGGTTGCCCACTGGCTCCATATTGCCACTGTCATGATAGAGACTAATGCCTGTTGCGGCTGTTAGAGTCGCACCAATGGTGGCCAGCATCCCTAGTGCCCGCGCTGCTTTCTCACGCCGCGAGGATCGCTCGGGCGATTGTAATTTTTCTGCAAAACGCGTGACCCAGCTTGGCTTCTCGCTTGTGTGCCGTGCCCCAGCGTGTCGCATTTGTTGTGTTGTTGTCATAGTTCATCTTCCTCTGTTAGAGACAATATGATACCACGGTATGGATTTATAGTCAATGGTTACGTATCTGCGCCCAAAACCTCCAAATCTCTCATACTTATAGCTAGACTCACAGTACCCATGCCGAAGATATACACAGAGCGCTCCCGCCTTGCTTCATCGCTGGCCTTCAGATACGTTTTTCCAATCTCTCTATGCCAAATCCAATCGTGCGCCCACACCACCACTGAGGCGGCTCTTTCTATCACTTTCTCTCAAAAAAACCACAAGCACTATGGTATTTTTGCCGACAATTGCGTACAATAGAGGGTGATATGACAAAGGTTAAGATTCTGCTTGTCGAAGACGACAAAAGCCTGCGCGAAATATACGGAGTACGCCTGTTGGCCGAGGGGTATGACATCGTGTCGGCCGGCGATGGGGAAGAAGCACTCGCCATGGCTATCAAAGAACGTCCGCAGCTCATCATCAGTGATGTGATGATGCCTAAGATTAGTGGCTTCGACATGCTCGATATCTTGCGCAGCACCACCGAGACGCGCGGCATCAAGGTGATTATCATGACGGCACTCTCGAGCCAAGACCAGCGCATGCGCGGCGAGGCACTGGGAGCAGATCGCTACCTCGTCAAATCGCAGGTTGGCATTGAAGATGTGGTGCGCGCCGTACACGACGTCCTTGGCGATACAGGGGTAAGTCACCAGCCGGCAGCACAGACCACTCCTGAGCCTCAGCCAAGTGCACCAACCATACCAGTTCCATCGGCCGCTCAGCCCGCCACACTGCCACAGCCCACAGCGCCATTCTCCACGCCGCGACCAGCCAGCCTGGGCGAGCGAGTGATCCATCCACTACAGTCTTCTATGCCGAGGCCAGATTATGCCAGCCTGATAGATGACGAACTCGATGCCGCCAATGGTACTTCACAGCCCACAGCGCCGCAGCCGCCAGCCGAGCCCACCACGCCACAGCCATTCACCTTGCCGCCAGCCGAAGAGGCACCAGAGGCCGAGATCGTCACACATCACGATGAACACCCAGCCTCTACTAATAGCGCACCAAGCCCAGCAGAAGCTCCACATCTGCACACACCGCCAGCCAGCGATGCTCCCGCTACGCAGCCACCCATTAACGATATTATTGCGCCGCATAGCACAGCGCCATCAGGTATTCCAGATGTGCACCACCACATTGTGGCGAGTCAGCCTGCTCACTACACCCACACTCCAGCCGACGACGAAGCCGAGCTAGCCGAAGCTCTGCGCATGAGCACGCAGCAAACCGATGACGAGACAGACACTGGTGAAGCCGCCTACCAGCCAAGCCAAAACCAGCTCGTATCAGACGCCGTGGCCAACCTTAATGAGCAGATGGACACCATTCCGACTCCGACTCCGGTCGAACCACCAGTACCAACCGCCACAGCATACGACGCACCAGCGCCAAGCCACACTGCGCCAGTCGCCTCAGCTCAACCGCCAGCTGCTCACCACGAGCATCACGAGGATTCACCAGCTCATCCTGCTGCTGATAATGCAGCCATTACACCGCACAGCACACAAGCCATTGCTGCAGACCCGTCTGATGCACTAGCCGCGGCGTTGCTCCAGGGTAGTGCAGCCGCTCATCCGTCGGTCTCGCCAGTCGATCATCCACTCTACGATGCCATCCGTCCAGCTCCCGTTGCTGCAGCGCATTCTGCTCCAGCACAGCCCGTCAACGCCGTAGCAGGGCAACCATCAGTCACTCATCATGCAGTATCAGTGCCTCAGCCAGGAGCCGCACCTTCGCGCCCAGCACCAGCCATACAGCACAGCCACGACAACCTCAGTTTCGAAGAGACTGAGCGGGCAACACCATCATCGGCCGGGTCGCACTAAAAAGCGTATCCATATCGCTTCACACGTGCTATACTAGGTAATCATCATGCATGGAGCCTGTTATGCCCGATCGATCACCATTCGACTACCCATTCCATGAACAACCTACCGATGACCCTGTCACTGGCCCTGCTACGCGATGCAATGATCCACTACAAGCCGATAGCCGCCAGCATCCATCGCTTGAGTACCCACTGGTTGTGCCAGAAGTCAAACATAGCCCACTTTTCACATGCATTCGTGCCATTGGCAAGGCTGCTCTCCGCGGCACGCGGAGCATTGTTTCAGCGGTTACTCGGCCGTGGTCGCGTCATACCCATCAGCATTAAGCCGAGCGAGTTATGAGCGCAGAGCCGAGCCTTCGGCCAGCACGTCCTGGGTGATATAATAGGGGCATGTCGACTACTCGCCTTAACAAACACATTGCTCTTGTGCTGGGCCTGTCGCGCCGCCAAGCGGATGACCTGATCGCCGCTGGAGATGTCGTAGTTGATGGCGAGGTAGCTGTGCTCGGTGCCCGCCTCCAGCCAGGCAGCTTGGCAACGGTACAGGGCGCGCCACTACCCGAGCAGGTTACTTACCACACTATTATGCTCAACAAGCCAGTGGGCTACGTTTGCTCGCGCAAACAACAGGGGTCGCAGCCCACTATTTATAGCCTTTTACCAACAGAGTTGCACGCTCTTAAGCCCGTTGGCCGGCTCGATGCTGATAGCTCAGGCCTGCTTTTGCTCAGCAACAACGGCGACTTTGCCTACCGCATGACCCACCCACAGTTTGCGAAAGTCAAAGAATACCACGTCCGGCTCGACCACCCACTCGAACCCCTCCACCAGCAGATGATCAGCGACTACGGCATACAGCTTGCCGATGGTACCAGCCGGCTCATCCTCACGCGTCTTCGACCCGATAGTCGCACCGAGTGGCACATTAGCATGAGTGAGGGCCGCAACCGCCAGATCCGCCGCACCTTTGCCGCCCTAGGCTACACCGTCACGCGCCTGCATCGCACACACTTTGGCAGCTATAGCCTGGGCAAACTACCGCGAGGTGAGTGGCAAGACGTCGCTGCGCAATAGGGCAGCACCTTCTTGCACTCTCAGCAAAAAATAATATACAATAGCAATATATGTGTATGCCTATTCTTAAAGACCCAACCCCACGGTACAGGCTCCGTTATGTAACGGATGACACCGTCACCTGGCTGCTTAGTCCACTCCACGAGCGCACGCTCTGTTTCGACCCCAAGGATGACCACTTCTGGAGCGAGACACCCACTCCGCCGCGCATGATACCTTTTGGCGATCACGCCCGCTATGGTCTCGACCTTTATGCCTTAGCTATCGAGATTATCATTATCGCTGCCTGTGGTGGCGCGTGGTGGCTAGTCTGGCAGCCATGGCACAAGAAAAAAGACAAAGATGCTCAAAACGCCACAGAGAAAAAACGGCCTCTCCCGCTGTGGCTCTATGCTGTGAGCTTAGCTATTCTCGTCATTGGCATTGCATTCTTGCTCACCGTTATTATCTTTACTGTGCGTCGCTATATTATCCTCAATAGTTAACTAACTAACTCGCTCATCGTGGCCCCATCCGCCAGAGGACGCCAGCCGCGCCAAGAGCCTGGATGATAGTAGGGTTTTTGTCAAAGGGCCGCTCTGGGTGGTTGATGCGTGCCCGAATCGTCTCGATCTGCTGCACAGCCGATAAGTCACGGTGCAGCGGCATATCATGCTGGCGAAGGAACCGTGCTTGTAATGTGTACGCCTTGAGCTCAGAAGAGAACAGTGCATATGGTGGCTCACCCCAGGGTGTACAAGGAGCGGTGATGGCGTCATCGGCGTGACTTAACTCGTGGAGGAGTACACCGGCTGTGATGATACGCGCCCTCTCGCTATCATCATGGAGAGGTAGTCTAGTCTGATTCATCACAATATTCGGCCGAGCATGCATGGGAGTGCGCCCAACCCGCCCCATATCAACAATACATGCAGCATACGTGCCACGTATTCTGACTGGCACCGCCTGGGCCGACATGTGTGGTGCGGCAAGAATTCGGCTTGGCGCATAGTACCATTTGGCCGCGCCGAGCTGCCACGGGGTATCGTGCACTACGCCAGCCTGCTGCCGCTGCAGCGGCATAGGGTCGGTCATATCCGTCCAGACGTCGCGCGTCTCTGGCGCAATTGCAAGAGGAATAATGTCGCGCCGATGCCAACCATCAAGCGATTGCACCTGGTGATCACGCTGGAAGAGGCGCGGCTCCGCACCATCATGGTTATCGAGTTCTCGCTGTGTGACACCTGTGCGGACATCGGCAACCGTCAGCATCGCCGCCCGCTGCTGAAGCGCTACTGCCGAGACGCCCAGCGCACCCAGGCTGTCAATCAGCTGCGGCTGACCTAAGCTCTCATCCAAATATTCTATCAACTGGTGCAATAGCGTGGTATAGGCTGGCTGTAGTATCTCATTGGTCATTACGCACTTCCTTATATTTCAGTCTTTATCAATGAGAGTGAGCCTGTTGCCGCACTCGTTCTTTTATTGTACAAGAGGGGAGAGGGCGCTGCAAATCCGCTCACGCGCTTTCATGATATAATGAGATCATTATGGCTACCAAACTTCCTACCGTTGCAATCATCGGGCGTGCCAATGCTGGCAAGAGCTCGCTGTTTAATCGTATGATGCGCTCGCAGCAGGCCATCGTGGCACGCGAGGCCGGTACGACGCGCGATCGGGTGGTGGGCAAGGCAGCCTACCATGGGCATGAGTTTTGGCTTGTCGATACAGCCGGCCTCAAGCCAGCAGAAGATGAGTTCGAGGCAAGTATTCAAGAGCAAATTACCGATGCATCCGATGCGGCCGACGTCATCCTCGTGGTCGTAGATAGCACCGAATACCCCAGCGATGAAGACCGGCGCGTCGCCAAGACTGCCCTCAAGAGTCGCAAACCCGTCATTCTCATCGCCAACAAAACCGACCTGCGGGGCAGCTTGCCCACTAGTGAATTCCTCCGCCTTGGCATCAAGAGCATCATCCGCACCAGTGCCGAGCACAACAGTGGCATTAGCAATGCGCTGGATGAGATCTGTCAGCACATCCCAGAGAAGCGTCAAGCCGAGCCAAACGATGTACTCAAGATCGCTTTGATCGGCCGGCCAAACGTAGGCAAATCCAGCCTCTTCAACACACTAGCGGGCAAGCAGCAAGCCATTGTGGCTGGAGTAGCGGGTACCACACGCGATGTCAATCGCATCCGCCTGCGCTACCAGGGGCAAGCCATCGAGCTGCTCGACACCGCCGGTATTCGCCGCCAAGGCAAGCAGGAGGTGGGCATCGAGAAGTTTAGCGTCTTGCGCACCCTGGCTGCCATTGAGGAGGCCGATATTTGCTTCCTCCTGATGGACGTGAATGAGCTCAACACCGCCCTGGACCAACGGCTTGCTGGCATCATTGCCGAGGCAGGCAAGGGCATGGCCATCGTCGTGAACAAGTGGGACGCCGTGGAGGGCAAAGATGCCTACACGCGCGATGCACTCGCCCCGCAGATCTCCGCCCAGTTCGACTTCACGCCGTGGGCACCGCTCATCTTCACCAGTGCCGTTACGGGCCAGAATGTGACAAAATTATTCGACCTTGCCCTTGGCATCGCTGCCCATCGCCAGCAAAAGACCACCACGCGCACCCTCAACGACCTCCTGCAGCGCTCTGTGCAGAAGCACCCACCAGCTGGTCTCAAGAATACCCACCCCAAGCTACGCTACATCGTCCAGACAGACACCAACCCGCCATGGTTTGTCATCTATGGCAGCAACCTCAAGTTCGTCCACTGGAGCTATAAGCGCTACCTCGAGCGGCGCATCCGCGACACCTACGACTACACTGGTACTCCCATCAAACTCTCCTTCCGCGACGAGAAGCAACTCAAAGCCAACCGCGAGCGCGTCAAGCGTGGCCTCGAGCCTGTGACGAAAGCATATAAGCAGCGCAAGAACGCCGAAGGGCAAGGCACACAGGGCCCAGGCAAGAGCCGCTTGTAGGTGCTTTGCTGACGCTTGCAGGACAACTATCTCAGATTATTTTATGGCATAATTAGTAGAATATATCTCGTTCTCTTCCTGTTGGTGCATAGCCCTGACCATGTTCGCCTATTTTCGAACAAAATCGTTGTAGAATAGACAGCACTTACCACTGTTATTTTACCGTATTATTGCAATATATCATAACAAGTATTGATATATATATATATATATATATCAGCTACAATCAAATCGTCATGTTGGTTGAGCCCAAAAATCTTGGGCTCCCGGAATCCTAGAGGAGGATAACATGAAGTTCCGGAAGATCGCGTCCTTGGGTGCTACCGCTGCGTTGGCGGTGGGCGGGTTCGTTTTGAGCTCGCCGGCGAACGCCGCTGACGGCGAGTGGCCGGCGGATATTGAGGAGGCTTGCCGCCTGCAGGGGCACTCCGGTGTCTACAACTTCTTCGGCGAGCCGTACACATGGACGTGTTACGACATGTCGTACACGTTCCCGTTCGGTGTGTCGTTTGGGTCGGCTGGTAGTGTCGACATCCAGGGCTACTGCAACCGATTCTACCCCGGTTCCAAGGCCGAGGTAACGAACGCCGCGCTCGCTGAGGGCTGGTCCTGCCTGAAGCTGGACTAGCCACCGGAACGCCCACCCAGCCTTATGTTACACAATAAGGCTGGGTGGGCAAACAACATTCAGTAATAACTAATAACATAAGGAGTTGTACCATGACTCATATACCAGCTTATTTTGCTTTGTTGATTCGCGCGCCCGAGGCAAATACGCTTTTTTGGTCGGCCATCGCCTTTCATGTTGTGCTATTTGTGGTGGCTATTTGGCTACTTGTTTGGTTCGTCCGGCGAGTCAATCAGATGAGCCAATCGCTCACATCGATCGATGAGAAGCTAAGCGAATTCCTTGATAAGAGTCGGTAGTGTGGCTTCTAGCGGCCTATGCGTCCAAGCAATCCAGGTCGACGAATACTCCTCGCTTAAGGAAAGGCTAAGAAATTGCAAGACCCATAATATCACACCCATCTACCTCTGTTTTTGCGTACAACAAAGTAGGGGTAGGTGGGTTTTATTATGACATAGATCTATCTTTCGATACTGCTTCTTGCCATATCACCCTCCTCTGATGTATATAAGACTCAATACCAACCTCTCGTACTGGCGCTACAGAGAAGGGAGAATGACGCAAAAGAGAAAAAATTTTTATATCCAAGCCAATAATAATCAACCCTCATTCTCTGCAATAGATCCTACCAGTGGAGTTAGTGGATAAGCCCAAGAGACTCCTCAGACCTACCTTACCCAAACATCATCAGCTGCGCCACCAGCCCATCGCGGGTGATGCTGCTAGCGTGGGTGCCAATGCAAACCAGCTTGGGCGCTTCGCCAGGCTGGCCAGTGGTGATCTGAATTTGTTCGGGCGTAGCCTCAACGTGCCGGCGCGTACCATGCTCATCAATAAAGCACCCCTTGAGCCGACGTAGCCCATACGTCGCAAAGAGCTCAAGCCACAGCGTCTCAAAGGCTGCCTCGGTAGCAGTGAGCTGCGACATATCGATGACGCTATAGGTCGGGTTATCTGGCACGGCAAGCTCGCCATCATAGGTGTCGAAGAAGGTGAGCAGGCTCGATGGCGTTGTGATCTTACTGAGGTCAAAGCGCCCATGCGGCGCAGACAACACCCGCGCGTAGGGCAGGGCGCGGCGCTTGGCATCATAAATGGTGCGATCATCGCCGCGCAGGAGATCTTCTTTGGTAATAAGGATTGTATCGGCGGCTTGCAGCTCCACCTCGTGGGCTGGCTCAATACCGTGCAAAATCTCGTGCGCCGTGATGACATAATAGCTCTGCAGCAGCTCGTATTTGTCGAAGATCCGGGCATTGATAAGCTTCTCTACCAAGTTCATCGTCCGTGCTACCCCTGTTGCCTCGATAAAAACTGGGGCAGGGGACGACTGGCAAAAATCCAGCAGCATGCGCGTCAAGGCATGCTTGGACGAGCAGCACACGCAGTCGCCCGCCAGCGTCGTTACAAGTTCCGCCAGGCCTTCTAGCCGGTAGCCATCGACATTCTCGTTGGCATATTCATTCTCAATCACGCGCGAGCCAGCAAACTCCGGCTGGCGCAAAAGATACTCCAGCACGCTTGTCTTGCCTGCCCCGAGCGAGCCATTGATGAGGTAGAGCGGCACCAAGCCAGGCTGAGTGCGCTGCTCATCGAAGGCGGCATTGAGGCTAAATTCAAGATCATTATCGCGCTGGGCCATGAGTTTAGTATAGCATGGCTCAGTATCCATCCATGTTATACTAATACGTATGAAATTACTCTTCGCTCTCGGCAACCCTGGCCCGCGCTATGCCGCCACCCGGCACAACGCTGGTTTCATCATCCTCGACGCTTATGCAGCAGAGCAGGGAGTGCAGTTTGCCCCGAAGAGTCGATTTAATGCTGAGCTGGCCGAGTTTTCGCGAGGCGGTGAGAAGGTCATCCTCGCCAAACCGACCACATTTTATAACGAAACAGGGGTCGCAGCGCGGGCAATTATGGATTTTTATAAATTATCACTCGACGATGTGCTCGTTATTCACGATGATGTGGCCCTCGATTTTGGCAAAATTCGCGTTAGGCGAGGCGGCGAGAGCGCAGGCAACAATGGGCTTAAATCGCTCCACCGGCATATTGGGCAGAACTTTTGGCACATTCGCCTTGGCACAGACAATAAAATGCGGCAGCAAGTCGGTGATGTTGACTTCGTCTTGAGTAACTTCACCTCAGATGAGCGAGCCATTTTGCAACAGTGGGCAGCCGAGCAGTCAGCCTCTCTTATTGCGCAATTCCTTGCGGGGGACATAACAGCGACGAGTGTGACGTACCAGCCGTCGGTATAGTACATTATTTCGAGCGTATTTTATCTCTCGACGATATGTCTCAGTGGTGAGTTTGTTGCTTTTGTTTATAGCAACATCTCGTACTTTATCTACCCAAAACATGCGAACTAGCAACTCATTTCAATCCTTGCAAGAAAATTGACAACAGAGAAGAAGAGGTTAGTACCAAGAAGGTAGAATTTTTATTTTTAGCTATTCTACCCGCTTCACAATCTTCTTCACTTCACGCTTGAGGCGCTGCTCGGCGTGGTAGACGGTGTTTGTGGTTGCAGCCTGGAGGTTAATGGCGCGGGCCTCGAGGATGCTACTGCCGACTGCCAAGCTAATAAAAACAAGGCCCAGCCCACCAGTCGCCCATTCAGGCAGCTCCACGTGGAAGAGTTTAGCGATCATCATCACACCCAGCGCCATAATGGCCCAGTGCGCACCATTCTCAAGATACTTATATTTACCCAGTGCACCAGTCCGTAGTAGATAGACCGTGAGTGAGCGCACCCAGATGGCACCCGCCCCGAGGCCTGCCACAATCAAGACAATACTACTGGTGATAGCAAATGCACCAATCACCCCATCAAAACTAAAGCTCGCGTCCAACACCTCCAGGTACATCAGGCTAGCAAAGGCCGCCCAGCCTGTTTTTGCCTTGAGAGACTGCGCCGTATCGTCATGAAAGAACGAGCCAAAGAGCTCAAGCCCTATATGCAACAAAATCCCCAGAATAGACGAGATCAGCACTACCGACTCATACTGCCGCTCCACCGTGAAGTACAGCACCGCTGCCACCGCCAGCATCACACATATTTTGAGGTTCTCGAAGCGCCCCGCCTTGGCTAGCCATGGCTCAACGTGCCGCATCCAGTGCACCCGCTTGTTGTAGTCCATAAAGTAACTTAGGCCAATCATAATCAAAAACGCCCCACCAAAGGCATCGATCATTGGCGACGCAGCGTGGAGAATGTGCCCATACTCTGCTGGCTTATGGAGCGCGAGATCGACTACTGTTGAGAAATCGTGCCCGCTTGCCACCATCACAATGACGATCGGCAAGATAAACCGCACCACAAACACTGCAATAAAGATCCCCACCGTCAGGAAAATCTTTTGCCACAGTGGGCTCAGGCTCGCCAAGACGCGGCTATTAATGACGGCATTATCGAAGCTAAAGGTCACCTCTAGCAGTACCAGGATGGTAAACAGCCACAAGCCGCTCACCCCCAAATGGCCAAAAATCGCCCCGCCCAGCAGCACCGTCAGCAGCGCCGAAAACCAAAAAATACGAAAAGGGTGATGAGAATGCCAGAGATGTTTCATAGTGATTTAGTATAGCACATGCATCAATGTATCAGGAAGGCTGTACCATGTCTGCGGCGAATGTCACAGCTCGCCACAGTGGTTGCTGCTTATCCATTGCAGCAAGTGGCCCCATCATCTCACTCACACTCCCAAGATATGTCAGACGCGGCTTGTATGTCGCTGTCTCTTTCTCATCAGCAATAATACCATAGCTCTTCAGGGTATCTGTATCAGCCACGACTGTATTACTTGCCTGCGTCACGCCAACGATCTTAACCTCAATCCCTGTTGCTGTCTCGACTTGTGCCACGACAATACCACCAGACATACCAGGCAAGACAGAATCCTCGCGCGCAGGATCATACGGTTCGTTCTCATCCACTGCTTCCTCTATTCCCGCCATCACAGTTATTTTGCCCTCAAGGCCATCTTGCGCTACTGGGAGGAGGACGTTGAGGTGTGGCTGATTAGCTGGCCAGCGTGTAACCTGCGCTGGGCTGCTATTATTGCTATTGACAGGGAAGCCAAGCGCATACATTGGTTGGCCTTGTTGTATAATTGCCTTTGTTTCATCGGGAGTAGCAAATTGCAGGACAGGAGCAGGCGTATAATTCTGGTGACGCAATGTTAATGCCGCAACATCGGGCACTGTTGGTCTGTGGGGCCCGTCTGCTTTGCCAGTATAGCAACCACTCTGGACGGCATAGCGATGGCCATTGGTCGTTTCTACTGCGATATTACCTCTCTGGCGCTCAGACGACACAACATGCCCAGCCGTCAGCACCGCAGACCAACCACCCGGCGTTTCAACAATAAACCCACTTCCACCATAGTCTCCACCAGAGTCTGTCGCTTCACTGCCATAGACATTAATCTTAACGACCGAAGGCTGCACCGCCTGCAACACTTCTTGCTTATGCCGCTCGAGGGCTGTACGATCACCAAGCGCCTCAGCAATCGCGATTGAGGGGCGGCGTGCAATCTCTGTTGGCTGCCCCAGATGCGGCTTCAGCATTGACTCATCCAGTGTCGTACAGGCTGGCAATGGCTCCTTCGCCTGAAGTGCCTCGAGTCGAGCACCTACGAATGACCACGTTCCCGCAAGCGTAGCGCCAAGCATCGCACACGATGCTCGCCAACCAATCGCTCGCCACAATCGCTGACGTCGCTCTGCCCGCTCTTGTTGTTGCCGCTCCATCCGCGTTTTTGGCTGAGAATGCGAACCAAAACTATGTTCTCGAACTGCCATTTCTGTCATGGTTTGGCCATTATAGCGCTTTGCGGGGCTAAATACAAATTTATAATAGTAGTTGACAGAGAAGAAACAGAGAACGCATTACCTCTGCACGTAGTATGGATATTTGTCATACAATACAAAATGTACTACTATAATAATTATTATGGTCAAGAAGAATTGCGAACCACTACCAGCCCCAGAAGAACAACCATCGCCAGATGAACAGCAGTCTCGTCGCCTAAAACGCGGGGCTGTAATTGCTAGTGTTGCACTGACAACTCCTCTGGTGTTATACGGTGCCTACAATAGTCTCCCAGATTTCTACCCAGGCAACGACCCACTACCGGCCTGCAGCGACACCGAGCTAGACGACAGCGTCGACCTTGGCCACGACAAACCAGCCGTCGACCATACACGCACACTGAGCGACCTTCCGTTCAGTTCTCAAGATGAGGCGTGGGAGCATGCCTTCCGTGATAGTGGCATTGATGTAAATGGCTATTCTGAGGGCGCACCGGCTCTTACTGCTACTAAGGTGAAGATATCAGGAGGGGAGACAGATGTACTCTATTCTGGCGTTATAACCTACTCTGCAAACGATCGTGAGCAGGGCCACCCCATTATTCTCACCGTCGTCAATACAGAGGATCTCGAGAATCTCACCCCGGATAATATTGGCATTATTACGATAGGCTCCAATGAGTCAGAATTTCATCCCAATGGTGGCTGCACCATGCCGATGCCTGGCCCTTATGATACCTCTCACAAGCATATTGTCGCTCTGACTCTTGCTGAAAAAAATGAGAACCACGCCTATCGCCGAACCAGCCGCCAGATGTCGCTCGAAGTGAAAAATGGCGTCATTACGACAATTGCTCAAGACGACCTCCTCGAGCAGCCACTCACTGTTGTAAATTATGGTAGCCAAGGTAATGAGCGCAAGATTGGCAAACCAGTCGTTGCATCTGGTTTTGTCGTTGGGTATAACGATGCTGCCCATACTAAGACACTACTCGTCTCATCAGAAGACGGCTTTGATGACCGCACAGGGCAGGGCTCGCCACTCTTTGTGCAGAGTAACCCAGATAACCCATATGAATTCCAGCTAGGCGGTCTCGTCGTGGAAGGTAGTGTAGCCAGCCCATCGTCGCAACAGCTAAAGCATTACAACCTTGATATTACTGATGAAGAGATTGAAGAGTATGGTCTCCAGCTCATCACTGTCACTGACTCAGCAATCACTAAAGACCTTGTTACCAACCCAGATGTCACAGAGAAGGCCGCTCAAGACGAAGCACAGCAGAGCACAGCCTCAAACACCAGTAGAAGCAATCTATATGCATCTGACAAGCCACGCCCATACTGGGAAGAGCCAGAAAACCAGGCTCATAGCATCCCCAAGTACTATGTTGATCCAAACGCTACTTCAGACAAGCAGCCAACACGTAGCGACACAGCTCAGCTCTAGTACTCACTAGCGTATAACAGTGATTTCTTGCATATCTCTCACTTGAATAAATAATAAGTTCACTGCTTCATAACAGAGGAAAACATGGTGAAAAGTATTGTTCAGCCATAGGTTTTATGCGTGCTGGGCTATATAGGTATGCCTGGTGTAAGCGTGTGTCAATCACATAGCGTTTCAGCTTGCACCTCTACTTGTGTGTGCCGCGCACACACGTGCGCCCATCGCAAGCCACGATGTTGCTATAGCAACTATACTTCTCGATGCTCGTTTTTCTCATTGAGAAGTATGTAGTTGAGGGTGAAAAATTATCAACACACAAGGTATTGTATACTGCGCCAGAGAGCGTAGCAGCGCGGAGAAAGCCTTTTTATCAAACCTTACATGCAAGCCTCTCAGTCCCTATAGTAAGTTCTACAAGCAGGGCAAATCCGCCAGGATCGTGGCTACTACCAGAGATAATAGCTATCTTTGCCTTGGTAGCGCATGTCACAAACCAGAGCAATTCACAGCACCTTCGCGCACCAAAGTAAATCAGCTCAGAATAATTTCTAAGCAAGACTCTCACTGTTAGCTACTCCAACAAAAAAGCGCTCATAGTAAGGGTGGGCATCACTATGAGCGCTTGGTTTGCCCTTCGTCCCACCCAATCAGGGTATACGTGATCTACTCACACATACGAGATCCGCTGGACAAAGGGGTTAGTAAGCACACAACCCTGTCTAACGGTGCTGCAGTGGAGGGTAGATAACTACAGCACAGATTGTGTGCAACCTAACACGTTACCTTCGTGAAAACACTGGGGTAACTATGTTAAAATAGGGGGTATAAGGTACTTGAACGAGCTTGCGCTCAATCAATCACTTATGATACTAGCACCCGCTTGACAAAATGTCAACACTTTTCAGCACAAATCATGCAACAGATCAATCACACCACACCACAAGCTCACCAATACCTCAATCCACTCTGCCATATTGCCAAGCCACCGCAGCAGATTCACTACCTCGGTACACTACCCGAGGAACGCCGCCCGAGCGTGGCGATCGTTGGGTCGCGCCGGCCCACGCGCTATGGCCGGGAAGTGACGGAGCAATTTGCCCGCGAGCTAACCCGCCAAGGGGTGATCATCATCAGTGGGCTCGCCCTTGGGATTGACAGCATTGCACACCAGGCCTGCGTGGCAGTGGGTGGCACGACGATCGCTGTGCTGGGCAATGGCCTGCCACGGATCTATCCGGCCAATCATACTGCACTTGCAGGTGATATCGTTGCCAAGGGTGGGGCAGTGGTCTCGGAGCACTTGGCAGGGGATGGCTACCGCTTTGGCAGCTGGAGCTTCCTCGAGCGCAACCGCCTCGTCGCTGGCCTGGCCGATGTCGTTGTTATTACCGAGGCGGCCGAGCGCAGCGGCACGCTCAACACTGCTGCCCATGCACTCGAGCAAGGCAAGGACGTCTTTGCGGTGCCAGGCAACATCACCAGCCCACTCTCGCAGGGCTGCAATAACCTCCTCAAGCAAGGCGCTTTGCCCGCCACCAGCCCAGCCGACATCCTCGCTGTTATGACCATCACACCACCCCAGCGCCAGCAGAGCGAGAATGCCACCCTACCACTGGGTAGTACACCGCTCGAGGCTGCCATCATCAAGCTGCTGCGCCAAGGCCTGCGCGACGGCGAAGAAATGCAGCGCCGCCTAGGCACACCCATCAGTGAGTTTACTATTGCACTGACAATGCTAGAGATCAATGGCGTTATCCGCTCACTCGGTGCCAACCAGTGGACATTGGCTTAGTATTATGGTACAGTACCATATACTATGGCGACAGCAGAGCAAACCTCAAGACAACGCAAGCGCGAATATCACATGAGAGATATTCCTACTGTACCGAATGCAATCTCGGCTACTGGGCTTGGGCTAGTAGCTGCTGGTGCTAAGAAATTTGACACTGCAACAAAGGAGAATGACAAAGCTGGCCAGATCATTGGCGCACTCATGATACTTGGTGGTCGTACATGTGACTTAGCAGATGGCCTAGCAGCGCGAAGTCTTGGCCAAGAGAATGACCTTGGTGCGGGGTTTGATGCTTTTTGCGACAAATTCGGTATGGTAGTGATTGGTGTAATAGCAGGCAAAACCCATGTTGTGCCCAAATCAGTTCTAACAACAATTGCTGCTAAGAATGCCGTCAATACTGGCGCGACCGTCTATCATGGCCTCACAAATGATGAAGCCTTCCGTACGCCAAAATCAGGCAAGTTCAGTATGGCAGCAGATAATATAGCAATTGCTGCCTATTTTCTCAAGTCGCTCGCTCCTGAGGGGAGTAAGCTTGAGCGTTGTGCTGGTGTAGCAGCACTAGGGTCGTTTGCTGCAGGTGCTGTCCTTGGTGTCGCCGCTGCGAAAGACTATCTCACTGGCCACTATGCCAAAGCTAAAGACTACAGTAAATCTACCGAGTCCACCTCAGCAGCAAACACCCCACCACGGCAACCTCGCACCCGTATGCGTCGCACACGCCGCGTGCGTGGGTGATGCGATTGATGATTCGTGTAGCATTCTTTATCGACAGCCAGACTTCTTATATATTTTCCGCACTATCAGCAATGCCCCTGCCTATAGACCAGGGAGGGGGAGAGGGTATTCTTAATGTATCCAATTTGCATTCCATTCTACTTTGCGGTATCATAGGCGCTTGATTAGATAGATTAACAGCAAGCATATAACTATAACAAGCGAGTAGATAATCAATGAGCAAACACACACAACTAGTCATCGTCGAGAGCCCAGCCAAGGCCAAGACAATCGAGCGCTACCTGGGCGGGGAATATCAGGTGCTCTCGAGCGTAGGGCACATTCGTGCCATCCCCAAAAAGACCAAGGATGGACAACCGCCGATCGATATCAAAAACGACTTCAAGACCGTCTACGAGATCGATCCAGACAAGAAGAAGGTCATCACCGAGCTCAAAAAGGCTGTAAAGGCAGTTGGAGCAGATCATGTGTGGCTTGCAACCGATGAAGACCGCGAGGGGGAGGCGATTGCCTGGCACCTGTGCGAAGTCCTTGGCCTAGACCCGCAGCGCACCAAGCGCATCACGTTCCATGAGATTACCAAGCCCGCCATCGAGGCAGCCATCAAACAACCTCGCACCGTAGATATGCAGCTCGTGGAGGCGCAGCAGGCACGGCAGATCCTCGACCGCATCGTAGGCTTCGAGCTAAGCCCTGTGGTGTGGCGCAAGGTGCCGGGTGGCAAATCAGCTGGCCGTGTGCAAAGCCCAGCGGTCCGCCTGCTTGTGGAGCGTGAGCGTGAGATTCGTGACTTTGCGAGTAGTGCACAGTTCCGCGTAACAGCGCATTTTGCCGTAGATGGCGAGGAGCTCAAGGCCGAGCTCAAGCAGCGCTTCGACAGCGAGCAAACCGCCCACGATTTCTTAACGGGGCTGAGTGGCGCTCGTTTCACCGTCAGCAGCATTACCAAGACGCCCAGTACGCGCAACCCCGCTGCACCATTTACCACCAGTACCCTCCAACAGGAGGCCAATAGTAAGCTTGGCATGGGCAGCCGCGCTACCATGGCGAGTGCTCAGAAACTCTACCAAGAGGGGCTCATTACCTATATGCGTACCGATAGCGTCAATCTCAGCCGTCAGGCCATTGCCGCAAGCCGTACATACATTACTCAGCACTTTGGTGCCGACTATTCACACAGTCGCACCTTCACCACGAAGTCAGCTGGTGCCCAAGAGGCTCACGAAGCCATCCGCCCGACCGATATCGCCCGCGAATCCGTCGCTGGCAGCAGTTACGACCAAAAGCTCTACGACCTCATCCGCCGGCGCACCCTAGCCAGCCAAATGGCCGCTGCGAAGCTAGAGAACACCACCATTACCATCAGCATCGACAGCACACAGCTGAGGCTAGAGAAAACACTCGTCTTTGAGGCAAAGGGTCAGACAGTGCTGTTTGACGGCTTTTTGCGCGTCTATGGCGGTAAGGATTCGACCATCCTGCCATCAGTCAGCCAGCACACAATTCTTGAACTTACACAGGCCGAGGCGCGGCAGGTCTTTGCTCGCCCACCAGCGCGCTATACCGAGGGGACGCTCGTCAAGAAGCTTGAAGAGCTTGGTATTGGTCGGCCCAGCACATACGCCACCATCATGAACACCATCCAGACTCGTGGCTATGCTGAGCGAGGCGAGAGCGAGGGTGAACCACGTGATGTCATCGTCCTGGAGCGTACGGGCGAGATCCCAAGCGATGATACCCCTGTCGTCACTCGTCGCATCGTCCAAGAAAAAACTGGTGCTACCCGTGGCAAACTACTGCCAACCCCAGCGGGAGAGCTAATCGCTGGCTTCTTGACGAACCATTTCGACCCCATCATTGACTATGGCTTCACCGCCCGCGTCGAGACCGATTTCGATGACATCGCTGCCAGCAAGCTTGCGCGCAATGCCATGCTGCGCCAATTTTACGAGCCCTTCCACGAGCTCATCGAAAAATCCGGCGACATCGACCGCAGCACTGTTGGCGCTCACCGCGAGGTTGGCACTCACCCCAAGACTGGCAAGCCGATCTTCGCCCGCTTTGGGCGCTTTGGGCCAATGCTACAGCTAGGCAGTAGCGATGATAAGACAACTAAGCCACAGTTTGCGCCACTCCCCAAGGGTGAGCGCATCGAGACCGTCACGCTCGAGCAAGCTCTCAAGGCCTTCGAACTACCACGCACTGTTGGCACCACCGAGGATGGTCAGACCATCAAGGCAAACGTCGGGCGTTTTGGGCCGTATATTCAGGTAGGCAAGCTCTACGTGAGCCTCAAGGAGCACGACCCGCGCGAAATTACCGAGGCCGAGGCTCGCGTGCTCTACGCCGCCAAGCTCAAGGCCGAGGCAGAGAAGCACATCGCCGATTTTGGCGCTATCAAAATCCTCAAGGGACGCTGGGGGCCATATGTGACTGACGGCAAGACCAACGCACGTATACCCAAGGATACTGATCCAACAACTCTGGATGAGGCGCAAGCCCGCGAAATCTTGGCCGCCGCACCACCCAAACGCGGCCGGCGCAAGACCGCAGCCCGCACCACCACCACGCGTAAGAAGCGCACCGCCTAGCCTGGCGACCTCTCATATACCAGCGGCTCCTCTGTACTGGCCGCTGGTTTTTCTATGCCAGCCCGCATTGCTGCGAACCCGTCAACTGCCCCGTCATGCTCGCCACATCACTTGCAAATGAAAAGCCTCAAAAAATTGTTTACCATAAGCGTAAAGTGTGTGCTATAATAGTTCTATGATGAAACGATTGACTTATATCACCTATTATTCTATAATCAAATGTAAGAAGTGCGAGTGGGCATTCGCAAGCAACTGAGAAGGAAATGGAGAACCGAATCATGAACCAATCAACCAAACAACCAACCGAAATTTTTGCCGCGTCGATCGCTACCATCCTTGATGCAGTCGGCGAAGAACACGACCGCGAGCGCGAGATCATCGTGCGCCGCTTTGGCCTCAAAGAGCGCCGCGAAACGCTCGAGCAGATCGGCGAGCTGCTCGGTATTACGCGCGAGCGTGTCCGCCAGCTCGAGAAAGCCATCGTGGTGCGCCTCAAGCTTGCCGCCGAAGCAGGTGAGCTAGAGGGCCTACACGACGCCGAGCGTCTCATCATCCGCGACCTCTCCGAGAATGGCCGTGTGGGGCGCGTCTCAGACATCACACAGCGCCTGCTAGACGTTGAGACACCCACAGTGCAGCAGCGCGCCCACATTGCCTTCATCGGCGAAGTGTCGGCCCGCCTCACCCCCATCAACGAGACCGACAAATACCACCAAGGCCTGGCCATTGCCGAATACGGCGATGAGAAGGCGGTGCGAAGCCGTGTAGATGAGATCGTTGCTGCCATCAAGCAGCATGGCGCGCCCATCAGCCTCGAAGCCCTGCATGACCAACTCACCTACGAGAACCCTAACCAAGTGCGCGGCCTCGCCAGCCTCTCTACCCAGTTGGCCCACCTCAAAGATATGTGGGGCCTGAGCAAGTGGCCAACCGTTAATCCCAAGAATATCCGCGACAAGATCTACGTCGTCCTGCTAGACGAAGGCAAGCCACTACACTTTAGCGAGATTGCTCAGCGCATCAAGGAGAGCACCTTCAAGCGCCGTAACGTCACCAAGCAAGCCATCCACAACGAGCTCATCAAAGACAAGCGCTTCATCCTCATCGGCCGTGGCATTTATGCGCTCGACATCTGGGGCTATAGCCAAGGCACCGTGGCTGATATCATTGCTGGTATCTTGCGCGACGAGGGTGGCCCATTGCACCGCGACGAGATCGTCAAGCGCGTCCTCAAGAGCCGCCAGGTCAAGGAGACCACCATCCTCCTCAACCTCCAAAGCAAACCACTCTTCAAGCGCGTCGCCAAAGCCACCTACGCCCTCGAACCACCCAAGGAGCAAGCAGAGGCGGTCGCAGCAGCGTAGCTCTAGACAAACAATACACCAATAAGAGACGGAGCGATGAGAGCTTCGTCTCTTTTGGTTATAATAGGTATGGCTACAATAATGGTACGAGGTCTATCCAGGATAATTCATCTCGATAGATGAAGCGCCTGGCAGGGTATTGGCTATTGGTTTTGGTCATAGCAAACGCAGTTTCTTATTCAATTTTGATATAACAGGTGGAATATATATATATATCATGCTAGAATACTGCCATTATGACAATCTATTCATCTCACACCTACACCGTCACCGACCAAGCAGCCCGCTGGAACGCTAATTCCGCAGCACGTCTGCACGAATTAGGATCAAACGACGACCCATCGTATCGGGCGCTCTCGCATCTTATCCTGCAGAAACTGACCGGATTATTACCGGACGGTCATGGTAGCGTACTTGATGTTGGCTGTGGCATTGGGTTTTTGTCCAGCCATATTGCATCACTTGGTTTTACGGTAGTTGGAATTGATCCAGCTGATCAAGGTATTGAGATTGCTTCCACAACGCATACACAGCCTCATCTTCAATTTGAAGCCACGTCTCTTGAAGACTATGCCTACAACCATCCCAACGCTTCCTTTGATGCACTCGTGGCAAATATGGTGTTGCATTGTGTGCCTAACCATTATTCATTCTTTGCTGCAGCAGCTCGGCTTCTTGCGGCTGACGGTGCGTTTATAGCAACATTGCCCAACCCAGATACCTATCTGCCAGGAAGAAGCGATGTAGATGTATCTGACTATAACATGCAAACATCTTACGTCTTTGAAATCCCGTTTCGGATTCATGGCAAGGACGCGCATCCAGAGCGAGTTCTTTTCTTTCATCGGCCAATGAAGGAATATATTGCTGCGGCTACGGAGGCAGGATTAGCGGTGTCGGATTTCTCGGTGCCTGAGCAAATTGGTGTTGGGCGAGCCAAACGCATCTCAGTGCTCATCCTCACAAAAGCATAAGTCTTTATTTTAGTGGATCACAAACAGCCTGAAAATAAGTGAGAGCTCAAGTCTACAGGTTAAGAGAAATAACGATAGGGAAGTGTAGCCTCCCCTCCCGCCCCGAACACTACATATACTCAGCTATAACAGAGGTAATTTGCCGCCTGGACAACTATCGTATACACATGATGGCTGCGAATATTTGCGTGTGATTTTGCGCTCATAGGCTTATGTATCGGCCGTTTGTATGCAAGATAATTCCACCACAGGCTACAATTTGCTCATATATACCTCTTGTATCTATTCCTTTGCAGAGTAAAGTACACAGCAAAAGCGCAACAGTCAGCAACCAAAAAGGGCAGGGCAAGGCAGGGGAGTCTGCCACCCTTTCGCCAAAAATTCCCGGCAACCGCCCTACCCCTGTTTCTGCATCATTGCACCAGCCTCTACCACTGATAATTTCGTATCTAAGGTACGTTCTCGTGGTATGCTTCGCCTTAGCTGTAGCTCTCTGCTCACCTTCGGTTTCTTCTGTACTTATACTTATTATCCCTCAGGTTAGCCAAAGAGGTCATACTTGCCCTTGCAGATGCATAACCACTGCTTATAGCAGTAACAGCCAAACAGCATCACACTGCAAGCAAATATACCGAGACATTCACAAGCCTACAGCACCAAGTTAGCATACTACACAATATAGCAAGCGATCACGCACAGCAAAGTAGCAGCCAGCAGCAAAGCATAAGCATAAACATCAGCGTTAATAGACAAGGGGATGATAAGCTGCAACGTGCTGTAATCTATGCGTGCATAATAATTCACACCCACGCAGCAGTGGGGTAGATGCAAAAGATGTATCATTAATCATCTTTAGGAGTGTAATATAACTTCGCACAATAATCCTTTTACGATGCATATATAGATCTGACCCCAGATACGGCCCAAATTAAGCTGGGTTTGGCGGTTATGGGCTTTATGAGCATAAGACGCATATCCGGTATAGATCTTCGATTATTGATCGATCTTGCTTCTTGTTCAGCAGGTTCACTTAAGATATCTGCGCCATCCAATGGGGAGAGTAAGGATAGAGCCGTGGACTTATATGTCCTGCAAAGGTAAAAGTACACGCTTGTTCTATTGGAGGGAACACACGGCGCATATATTCATGAACATTCGCGTGTGCAAAGTTATGTACATTTGTACGTGTGAGTGTGTCTGATTGCCGCGCAAGGTTTGCAACTTGTCTGTGCAATGGCTCGATATCAAACAAATGAGCGCGGCTGCAGATCTAGGTATGCGCGCTCTGGTCTCGTATTTGCCTGGCGTCATGCCAGTGCTTGCCCAGACTCCACAGGCTGTCTGCCGTGTTGCTTTGTTTGACATTTTGTTTGCTTAGTATTTTTGCTATGTTTTCTACCCTGCTTGGATTGACCGAAATTAAAATACTATACAATATCATGATTTGACTTTTCTGCAAAAAACATCTCCCCTACTATTTTTTGCATTTTGTTGATTTTGTAGTATAGATATAGTATTTGCATTTTTTATGTTTTGTTATGTAAAGTGTTGTAAATTTGTTCTTGTTTTGCAGAACAGCTCCCCTGCCCTTTGCTGAGATACGCTGTAGGTATTGACCGCGATCAATTACATACCTTCAGTAGTTCTTGCACTGTTTCTTTTGTCACGCCGCTCTATTCTCTGGAATATTAATGGAATGGTCTCTAGTATCTTTCTTACACAGCCGTTCCTGGTGCGGCGCTTGTGATGGATTTAGCCTCACTACAACACCGTGTTCAGTGGAGCAGCTACTTGTTAGAGATATCAAAAATTCTTAACATTAAAAACATAAATGCTCTATTGTCAATACCCCACTACCGATACGCCGCTCGGCCACTGACGCGGACATCGAGATATTTGGGAGTGATGTGGTGCTGCGCCAGATAGCGAATGGCCCGGGCGGCATCCTCGCTCTGCAGGCCAGCCGAGCGATCGACCGAGAACTTAACAGGATACTCCACCCCTGTAAACCAAACGTAGATTTGACGAGTTGTGCCAGCAGGCAGCGTGATTTTTTGGACGGTGAGCTGGTGGCGACGGACTGCGCCAACGACTTTGCCGATGAAGCCGAGAAATTGGTTGCTGGCAACGACTTGGTTGTTGCGCGTGCCGATACCACTGTCGTCTACTACTTCAATGCTTGGCCGTGGCCCATAAGCGCGGCGAAAGGCGTGGCCCTCAGTATCAACAAAGAGTTGCTGGCGATTAACCGTCCAGACCACCGCTGCTTGGCGCATAGCAAGAGTGATAGTGCTGCGCCCCAGGCCAGCTTGCTGCGTGGCTGGGAGTACTGCAGCAACCTCGGGGCAATCATGCGTCTGGAGATAGGCCGCCAGCCGACTAGTATTGAGCGCAAAGCGAAAACGCTCCAGCGGATGGGCAGTGAGATAGTCGTTGATCTTGGCTTGGTAGAGCTGATGATTGCTAGTGAGATTGCCTGCAACAACTGGTGTCGCAATGACGTTATCAAGCGCAAACCACACTGCAGCCAGCAGCCCCACTACCACTCCAAGCGACAATGCCACATGGCGACGCGTCCGGCGCAAATCATGCGCATGCATACGCGGCGACCGCAGCTGCGCCTTGGGCTCGCCCGCGCTGGGCACGCGGCTCACTAAGCTACCAGTCAGTGTACGGTTACGCCGGTAGGTGTAGGCGGTGCGTTGGAGCTGCTCTTCCCTCTTGTTTTTGGCAGCTCGGCGGCGCGCTGGTGGTGGTGTTTGTTTTGTGCGAAAGCCCATGATGCTACAGGCCATTATACCGTAGATGGTTGGTTGTTGGCAAAGGCTACTGACCATCAAACCAGCCAGCCAAATTAATTGATCACTGAGCTCTCAAGTGGTGAAGAACCCCGTCATTTTGACGGAGTGAGACGTGCGTTCTGGTCTTACCTATCCTACTTCTGACGCCGAGCCGTCTCTACCACCATTTGCGCTACATCGCGGGCAGCGTAGGGACGTGCATAGGTGTGAAGGCGCTGAGCAAGCTGCTGGCGCTGCGCAGGGTCGCGCATGAGGGTAAGAATGGCTTGGCCAAGGGCATCACTCTGCTCTAGGGCGTCGTCTTGCAAGACCAGCGCAGCCTTGGCTTCGGCATAGATGGCAGCATTTTTGCGTTGGTCGCCCAGGTGATGGGCCGGCACCAAGATAGCCGCCTGAGCGAGGCCAGCGAGCTCCTGCGTGAAGGTGGCACTGGCGCGTGATACTACCACATCGGCTGCACCGAGCAATTGCGCCATATGCTCGAAAACGAAGGGTACGCAGTGAAAATCGGGGTGCTGCGGCGCTTTGGCCTGGGCGGCATCGTAATTGCCCTTGCCCGCCACCAGATAGACCTGCATGCCAGCAGCCAGTAGGTCATCGGCAGCGCGCAGCACCGCGTGATTGATAATAGCCGAGCCAAGACCACCACCGGTAGCAACGACTAATGGCTTATGCGGATCAAGCGAGAAGGTCTGCCGTGCCTGCTGCCGCTGAGCCGGAGTGAGCGGACGAAAATCAGCGCCAATCGGCACCCCCACATAGCGGCTACGCGATGCTGGATAGTGGTAATGCTTGAGTGGCCAGCCTGTAGCAATCGCTGCTGCCCAGCGTGCCATCACGCGGTTAGTCAGGCCAGGGCGAGCATCGGAGTCGTGAATCACTACTGGTACGCGTAGGCAGCGCGCCGCAATGCCAACCGGCAAGCACACAAACCCCCCCTTGGCAAAGATCACATCTGGCCGCCAGCGCAGCACCAGCCAGAGACTCTGACATACGCCAGCCAGGATCTTAAAGATATCTAGTATATTAGCCAGGACGATACTTGGCATAAGCAACTGGCGCACCACACTGAGGTGCTGGTAGCGCCGGAACTTGCCCGCAGCGATTGTCCGCACCCGCACTGGCACTGCAGCGTGCTGCATAAGCCCGCGCGATTGGCTAGCGAAGGCCTTATCGCAGACGAAGGTCACCTGCACATCGGGCTGGAGGGCTGCGATTTCATTAATGACGGCGACGACCGGCGTAACGTGCCCGCCCGATCCACCGCCGACTGCCAGTAGCTTCATGAGAGGTCTCCTTTTCGTTGATTGGTTGGTAAGCTGCCTGGCGTGATAATTGGAAGGCCAGACCAAGCGCACCAGCAATAAATACCATACTGGTGCCACCAAAGCTCAGCAATGGCAGCGTAATACCCGTCAGCGGGAAGACTCCAATCATCGACGCTACATTTAGCATAACATGTGCGCCCAGCCAGCCAAAGACTCCAGCTACCACCAGGCGCATTGTCATATCAGGCAAACGCTCGGCAATCCTCAGCAGGCGCAGTAGCAGCGCTGCAAACAGCGCTAGCACGACCACCGCCCCCACAAAGCCAAACGTTTCACCAATAATAGCAAAGACTGAATCATTAATCGCCTCGGGGAGATAGCCCGTCGCTTGGATACTGTTACCAATGCCCAGGCCAAATAGCCCGCCTGTACCCAGTGCAATCTTCGCATTCTTGATGTGGTAGCCATCATCATTACTACTAGTGGCATGGTCATCCCCCTGGAAGAAGGTCGCCACCCGCTCCATGCGGTGCGGCGCAATGACGATAAGCAGCAGCACCAGCGCCACGCAGCCCGCCGCTAGGTAAGCCAGCCAGCGCCAGCTCATACCACTCATCACTACCATACATGCCACCATGGCAGTGAGGGCCAGGCCTGTGCCCATATCCTTTTGCAAAAATATCACGAAAAAGAGCGCTGCACACATCATAATTACCATGGGGATGATCGTCTGATGGAGGTCGTTTATTACCCCCTGACGCATTCGTGTGCCAAGGAAGAGTGCCATATAGATAAGCATGCCAAACTTCAGCATCTCGGCTGGCTGGAAGCTCCCCAGTGGCCCTAGCGAGAACCAGCGGCACGCCCCAAGGCTACACTGAGCAATCGCCGAGACATGCAGCATATTGCCAAGGACAAACAGCAGTGCACACAGCACGAAGCCGCTCGCTAGCAGCGTACCCGCCTTCTGGCGCAGCCACGCAAAGGGTACGAGCGACAACCCCACAAAAGCGCTAATTGACAGCAGCAAGCTCACCGTCTGCTTGATGGCAAAGTAGCCATCGGTGTAGTAGTTGGTGTTGTGCGCAGAGTTGAGTACATTGGCACGCTGCGGGCCAATGGCATACATTACCACCAAACCCAGCAGCATGAGCAGCCCCACCCAGAGGATGATCTGATAGTCCGGCCGGTGCAAACGCGGCACAGCGACAGATGGAGCGGAGGTAGTACTACGTTGCTCACGGCGCACTGGCTGAGCCGACCGAGCCGAAGCCGATCGGTGTGCAGCACGAGTGCGGCGAGCAGCAACCATTCTAGATGTGTCCCCCACCCAGCGCCATCATCAGACCAATAAAGCCTGTCACGCAAGAGATTACCCAGAAACGCATCGTCACCTTCACCTCTGGCCAACCGACTGCTTGGAAGTGCTGATGAATTGGTGCCGAGATAAACACTTTACGGTGAAAGAACTTCTTACTGAGGATTTGAATAAGGCTCGAGCCCGCCTCTACCACAAACAGCACACCAATGACCGGCAGCAAAAACAGCGTATTCGTCAGCATCGCCACGACGCCTAGGCTCGTCCCAAAGGCAAAGCTCCCCACATCGCCCATAAAGAACCGTGCTGGATAGATATTAAACCACAGGTAGCTTAGCAGCGCCCCCACTACGGTGAAGCAAAAGCCCGCCAGCTGCAAATGCCCCTGCAGCAAAGCAATCACCCCAAAGATGCAATAGCTCACTGCCAGCAGTCCACCAGCCAGGCCATCCAGGCCATCACTAATGTTCACCGCATTGCCAGTTGCCACCACCGCAAAGATAAAGAGCGGGACAATCCACGGGCCGAGCTGCCAGTCGCCAAGGTATGGCACATGCACTGTTGTATAGCCTAGCTTGACGTAGAAGAACCACGCTAGCACCGCCGCCATCACCGCGATCATCGAGAACTTTAGCCAGGCGCGCAAGCCCGCCGAGCCCGAGCCATCACTGTTGATATTGATCACATCGTCCAGCAGCCCCACTGCCCCACCACCAAGCAGTGCCGCCAGTGGAAGCCAGGTCTGGGCTCGGTCGAGATTAAACCCCAGCGTCACCACGGCAATGGCCACAATGCCAATCATCCCGGCCATAGTGGGGATATTGCGCGTAAATTTATCGGCATGCAGCTTGGTAAAGACCGTCAATTCCTCGCCCGTTGTGCTCGCGGCCCGCTGTTTTTTCCAAAACTTATAGCGGTAGGCAAAGTAGGTATAGAGCGGCGTGAGGGCCATCGCCAGCAAAAAGGCCGCGACGCTGAGAAGAAATGTCGCGTTGAGCTCGCGAACGAGTGTGGTGAGGTTCATTATGGTGTGTTTCCTTTCGGCTCGAGCTTCATATAGTCGAGCAACCAATTAGATATATCCGTGAAAATCGGGTGAGCGTCTCGACCCCCCTGCATATTCAGCCCTTTGCCCGAAACCTCCACCATAATAACATACGCTGGTGTTTTGCCAACCTCCCCACCAAAACCGAGGTAGGTACCGATGGTTTGATTCGAAATATACTTGCCGTCTTTGATGGTTTGCGATGTACCCGTCTTGCCGCCAATGTAGAACCCCGCGCGGTCGCCACCCGCATAAAAGGCCTGGCGCGCTTGGTGTACCATTTCGCGCACGGTGGTAGATGATTGCGGCTTGATGACATGAGCATACGAAACTTTGCGCGCAGCCTTGGCAAAGGTGCCGTTGTCGTCAATCGTCCCCGCGATGACGGTGGGGCTATAGTACGTCCCACCATTGATAATCGCGCTAAAGCCGGCCGAGACCTGCAGCATCGTCGCATCCATCCCCTGGCCAAAGGACATATTAGAGTAGCGCACTGCATTGCCCTGCTGCTGGGTGGGCGATACGATATTACCCTTAGCCTCACCAGCGAGTTCCACTCCCGTCAGCTGCCCAAGGCGAAAGCGCTTGTGAAAGTAATCATACATTGTGTCGCGCGCCTGGCGAGTGATGTAGCTGCCATTGCCCAGGCGCTGCGCCACCGTGACCATACCAGTGTTGAGCGACCAATTGAGAGCGTGCTGCATGGTAATATTGCCCGTCTGGCCCTTGCTAGCATTGCCAATGGTGATATCGTCTACCTTGATGCTGTCGGTGTTGTTGTACGTCGTTTGCGGCGTGATAACCCCTTTGTCAATGCCTGTTGCCACTGTGAATGTCTTGATGTCGGAGCCCGGTTCGTATGGCGTGGTGATGGTGTTGTTATTGAGTGCGGCGACGCTTTTGATCGTCTTGAGGTTGGACGGGTCATAGGTGGGGAGGTTGGCCATGGCTAAGACTTGGCCATTCTGTGGGTTCATCACGACGGCACTGACATCGGTAGCGCCACTGCGCTTAGCCCCATCGACAAGCGCTTGCTCGACCCTCGTCTGGATGTTGCGATCGATCGTCAGCACCATGTTGGTCCCATTCTTGGCAGGCTGGTTGATGTTTGTCCGGCCAATCGTCAGCGGCACCGAGCGGATATCTGTTACCGTCTTGAGCACGCCGTCCGTGCCACGTAGTTTGTCGTCATTCGCCTGCTCAAAGCCGTACTTCCCCTTGCCCTCGGCATCAACAAAGCCCAGCACTTGGCTGGCCAGCTGCCCTTCTGGGTAGACGCGCTGGCTCATCGCATCGAAGCCCACCCCAGCGAGGTTCTCTTTCTTAATAAGTTCAGCCTGCTTGCGGTTCACCTTGGTGGCAAGCACTTGGTAGCGGCTTGGCTTGCGCGTAATGTACTGGCGAAAGTTCTCACGCACATTGCCACCAGCCACCTGGTTGAGGACCGCTACGATCTTATCTGTATCCGTCACAGCCATCGGGTCGGCCCACACAGTATAGACCGTCTCGTTCATGACGAGCTTGGCGGGGGTGGTGCCGTCCATAGTGTATATCTCACCGCGCTGGGCGCGCAGACGAAATTGCTTGACTTGCTCGCTATCAGCCTGCGACACATAGTAGTCATGCTGCAGCACCTGCACATACCCTAGGCGCAACACAAACACCACAAGTAGCCCGCCGAGCACAGTGGCGAGCGCCTGAGCGCGTGGCGTAGCAAGATGGCGCTGCAGCATGGGCTACTCGCTGGCGTACGCTGTATTGGCTGGTGTTGTCATTGTTTTGGCCACACTACTACCCTGCACTTCCTTAAGGGCAGTCAGGCGGGCATTATCGACCTCCAGGTCTTTCTTTTGCTCGCTGAGAGCAGAGATCTTGTCGTCGATCTTGCTGGCCTCGTAGCCATAGCTGACTGTATGCGTTGCCTGCGCCAGATATATCAAGCCAAGGATGGTGATAAGGAGGGCAATCAGCACTGTGTGGGTGATTGGCCCAAGTTTGATAGCCGAAGCAAAAGCAACGGTGTTACGGTTGCGCTTCCAGGTGCTCTGGCGTCGACTATTAAATTGCATTGTCCGTGTGTAGGTTGTCATTGTGGTGGTGTTTGTGTTGTTTAGCGTTGGTATGGGGTCGTTTCTAGGTCTAAGTGGGGCGGATAGCGCGCCGCCCCAGCGCGAGGTCTTAGGCCAAGGGCTATTTGCCGTGGCGGACCAATACGGTTGTCGTGATTGATTGATTTTGTACGGGGATACGAACTGGCATGTCCCTACTCCTTTTTTTGTTTTTTTATATTTTTGCGGCGGCTCGCAGCTTGGCGCTGCGGGCACGCGGATTGTAAGCATCGTCATGGCTGCCCGCGATAGGCTTCTTGGTGAGGATGCGCAGCTCGGCCTCGTAGCCTGCCTGGCGCTGCTCCGCGAAGAAGCGCTTGACGAGCCGATCCTCGAGGCTATGGAAGCTAATCACTCCCACCCGTCCACCAGTGCGCAGCAAGGCTGGCACCAGCTGGAGCGTCTGCTCTACCTGCGTCAATTCATCATTGACGGCAATGCGGACTGCCTGAAAGGTACGCGTGGCTGGATGGGTCTTGCCCCGCTTGCCACGGGTAGCGTGCTCGATGACGCTAGCGAGTTCTCCAGTATTCGACAGTGGCCGGGCCGCGCAAATAGCAGCAGCATAGCGCCGTGCTATCGCCGGCGGTTCTTCGCCGTAGCGGGCGATCAGTCGGGCAAGCTCTGCCTCTGCCATGTGGTTGACAATCTGCTCGGCAGTCATCGCCTGGCGTTGATCCATCCGCATATCAAGCGGGCCAGTGTGTGTAAAGGAAAACCCTCGGTCAGCTCGATCGAGCTGCGGTGACGACACCCCCAAATCCAGTAGCAATAAATCAAATTGCTCGCCCTCGCGAACCAACTGCTGTGCTGCCTGCAAAAAATCACAATGCATCAGTCGTGCGCCCTGCCCTGCCAAGCTACCAAGCTGCGACAAAGCATACTGGTCGCGATCGACCAAACACGCCGTGGTATACGTCTGGGTCTGCTCGAGAATCGCTGTGGCATGGCCGCCATACCCCGCCGTCAGGTCGAGATAGCGCTCACCTGGGCGTGGCTGGAGCTGGGCCAACACTGCCTCCAGCAATACCGGAACATGAAGTGGTGGATGTGCTTTGATACTCATACGTTTCTTATGGTAGCATAATATTGCTTTCCTCCCCTACTGGTCGTGGCCTATTTAGCCAAAGAACAACAGAGAAACCGATACTAAGCTCGCTAGCTATACGCCGTCTCACGCCTTGCCTCACCACCTCCTGCGCTCGGGATCGCTATAAGGGTCAACATCTCCCAGATGTTGACCTCTTGCGCTGGGCTGATAATCCGTTATTGCAACGGATTATCACACTCCCTCGGCAGGAGGATGGCACGGCAATGCTACCGATAGGTATAGCCATGCTTTTCCATAAAGATACGCTCCGCTCAGGCTACTGCGAGATAGTCCGATGCGGGTTCGAGATCACCCACCTGGTAGCGAAACCTGTTTGTTTTCGCATAAAATGTGTTTGTTTTTGTTGACGATCTTTGCTTATACCAGGCCGAGAGAGCCCGTCAAAGATCGTTTGAGAGACTTATGTGTATAATTGCCGCAGCAATTATGTGAGGTGGAGTTTTTTTGGGAGGTGTTTGTGAGGAAGGTGCGCCCGACAAGGTTTTGCGTGGGTCGGGTGCCCACATGGCTCACTACCAGATGGTCGATCTCGAGGATATCAGTTACACGTACTTGTTAAAGAGCGTCACAAAAACAGCCTTGCTACTCGGCCTGCTCCGGTGCCATGAGGCGCCAATACTGGCCGGCGCGCACCGCCACAACCTCGCGCGATATCCCAGCATAATCCAGCAGATGCTGCTCTACCGTTACCCTGCCCTGCTTCTGGTCCAGAGTGGCAGCAGTCTTGCCGCGCCGGAACTTGACGTTGAGGTCGGCGACATGTTCATCCAGAATACTGCCTGTCAGCGCTGGCTCTACTTGGCTATCCCACACATCCTGCGCATACAGGTGGAGGTAGCTGCCAAAGCCGCGCGTCAGGACCACGCCACTGGCGAACTCCGCCCGAAGCTCCGTCGGTATGGTGAGCCGACGCTTGTCATCCAGCTTGCGTTCGAAGTAATCCATGGGGTGTGGCGATCCTTACAGATGAATTATTTTGTTTTTGTGCAGTGGTGTTTGTTTTTCTCGTGGTTACCCACTTTCTTCCACTACTCCCACTATACTACCCACTCTCACCCACACGCAACCCTTTTTACCCACGGCATTCCCCGCCGCGCTGGTGCTTATCCACAAATCTGTGGAAAAGCTCAACCAGTATCAGGGGTCAGTAGTTTTCCCCACTCTGCACAATATGGATAAGAATAAGCGATATTGTTGAGTGTTTTGATCTGATCTAAGCGCATCTATAGTAGATATATCTTGCCATTTTATACGCACAAAAGTAGAAAATACGCTGATTTTATGGCATTATAAGCAAAATAGCTTGACGCCGCTCTCATATATTGATATATATATTAGCTTTTGAGCTCAGAGGTTTCCTCTAAAGAGCAAAAAGCAGCTCTTTGGCCTCTGTTGATCTCATGAAAGGGGATCGTCATGGAACCGTACATGATCGAAGTCACACTAGTGAATGGACAGGTGTCTACTCTGGTCTCAACATTTAAAAGTTCTGGGCACTTTATTGAATTCTTGCGAAAAACAATAGACCACAAGAACTACATACCTGTCAGGGGTGACGCATATATCAACCCCAAGACAGTAGCATCATTTAGGTGCTATGAGGACAGAGGCTAAATAAAGCCCACCACACAACCCGCCAATCGCCACGCCTGATTGAGTACTCTATACGAGTATTCTCGGGCCTGGAAACCCGATTTGGCTGTGGCAGTTGGTGGGCTGTGTTTTTTGTATAACGTTTTAACAAGCTATGATCTCATACCCAGGCATGTATGCTACGAGCTCTCCACCTACTTCTGTAGAGAATCGATCAATAACGTAACAAGAAAAAGGGCTATCATTACAATAAGGAATAAAAGCCATAGTACGATCCACCCAACCACAACAGCGCTGCACACAATACTCGCTATACCCCACGCACGCGATGCACCTGCTTCGCGTAGCTTGTCGTAAGAGTTGATACCAAGGACAATACCAGCAATACTTGCAACAACAGCAGCAGAAAAAGCAGCACGATTCATATTAGTAGATTCATCCAAAGTAGTGTTCGCAATTAACATGAGAATGCTAATGATGCCGCTGCACACACCACCTACACCAAGCGCCGTACCCAGGGCTGCGTACTGACGAGCCGAGGCGGGTGATGCTGTGGGCTGCCGTGGGTGCGCTTGCTGGGGTGGCTGTGGTTGAGACTGGGGTGGAATCGGCTGTTGCGACATAGAAGGTGTGTTCTTAAGAATGTTACTGGCATTAAGCCCCTACCCCTGATGATTGAGTAGCCAGTTGTTGGCCGCTACCCAGGTCTCGAGCGTGCCAGTGTCGAGGTAGTGGCCCTTGGTAGGGACGACGGCCATGTGGCCACCAGCGGCGAGGTAGTCGTTGAAGGGGTCGGTGATGTAGTATTCGCCCGCGACGTCGTCACGGTCGGCGTGGGCGGCAATGCGCTGCAAGAGGTCGTAGCTGAGGACGTATTTGCTGACATTAATCATCTCGCTTGGTGCCTTACCTGGCGCTGGCTTCTCTACCACACCGCGCAGGCGGCCATCATCGGCAACATCCAGCACGCCGTAGCGGCTGAGCTGGTCGGGCGGCATGTGCACACCCAGGATAGCCGAGCGATCCTCCCCCGCTGCCTCAATGAGGCGCGCCACCTCTGATGTGCCATCGGCATTATACACACAGTCATCACCCATCAGCACGACCACTGGCTCACCCGGGTCGAGCTGCGGCACCACGAGGCTGACCGGGATGGCTGTACCATACTTACCATAGCTCGATTGCACCATGTAGTGCAAATTAACCTTCGGTGGAGCGATGAGAGGCAAGAGATCTGCCTTACCATTGCGGCGCAGATAGTTGTTGAGATCGACGTTGGAGCGGTAGAAGTCGCGAATCTGCGTGCTTTGCTCGCTCACCACGAAGTAGATATCGCGGATGCCCGCCGCGATGCAGTCTTGCACGGCGTAGTCTACCACCGGGCGGTTACCCAGCGGCAGCATGCATTTTTCGATCGTCTTGGTGACGGGCAGGCGCCGTGTCCCCCAGCCTGCTACGGGGATGATTGCTTTGGTGCATTGCATACTCTATGTCTCCTTGTATGATATTAGTTGCTTGAGCTAACGTATGACAAATGGGCCAATCTCCCGAGCGCCAATTGATGGAGCGCGGTGTAAGCTGGCCAGTGTGGTCGATCTGCACGCAGCGAATGGGCGGATCTGGCTCGGGCGCAAAGGCGACGGCAACGGGCTTATCGTCGATCAGGTAGATTGTTTGGCCGGGGTTTGCAGCGGCGGCACGGCGCAGCCACTGGGCTTTATCTTGCAAGGTAGTAATAATCACCTGCCCACCCTGCTGAGCCACGAGCGCACGCACTGCTGGGCACAGACGGGCTTTGCAGTGCGGCGTGATGGGATCACCATAGGTCAGTATCTGCACCGTGCCATAGTGGCTCAGCGTGCGCAGCATCGATGCCACGCCTGGGTATTGGAGGTGGCCATCGGCGAGCGTCGTTTGCTCGAGCTGCTCAATAACAGACGCCGCATCTAGGCCCAGTGCCGCAAGCTGTGCCGCCAAGACGTAGGTCGGTGCGGTGGGGTTCGTCTTGGGCCGGAGCATATAGCGAGGCTGCGCCGCCAAGAATTCCCTGGCAGTCACCTGCGCTGGGTAGAGTTGAGCTAGTGTTTCCGCTATCTCACGCAACCACTGCGTGGTATTGATGATCGTCCGGTCGAGATCAACGTAGATGTGATAGTGGCCCGTCATATACTCCATGATCTTTACAGTATAGCCAGTCCTTGATATTTATGCAAAGTATATCCGCATCAGCTGGCGCGCCACGACGTCGGGGTCGTGCCGGATGAAGCTGCGCGTGCTAGCCAATGGATCGCTAGCCTGAGCACCATCCCACGCGTCTTGTGCGAGGACTGGTGCGGCGCGGTAGCGGTAGTGCTGGCGATGCATCTCGTCCATGTCGTACTCGACCATCAGCTCGCCATCGTGGGCATACTTATCCATCAGCTCAGGGCTGGGGCGCGTGTTGTTGAAGACGACATAGTCGAGGAACTGGCTGCCTGCTAGGCGTTCGATTTCACTCGCAAAGTCGCTCACCGAGAAGCCGTCCGTCGGGCCAGGTTTGGTGACGAGGTTGCAGACAAAGACGCAGCGTGCCGTGGTGGCAGCAAGCGCCTCTTGGATCTCGCGAATGACCAAGACAGGTGCCAAGCTACCATAGAGGTTGCCGGGAGCCACGACGACCATATCGGCGGTGCGAATTGCCTCCACCGCGGCAGGGTTAGCCTGGGCTTCTGGCTCGAGCCAAATCTTGGGCCGACGCGCCAGCGCCTGCTGTGAGATGACATATTCTCCTTTGATAGGCTGGCCGTCCTCGCCTTCTGCGCAGAGCGTCACATTGCTCAGCGTAGCAGGCACAACGCACCCATCGATATTAAGCACCTGGCTGGCTAGTGCCACCGCCTCGGCAAAGCTGCCGGTCATTTTCTCAAGGGCTGTAAGGAAGAGATTACCAAAGGCATGCCCCTTAAAACTCCCCTCATCGAAGCGATAATTAAAGAGGTCGCGCACCTTGGGGCTATTGCTCAGCGCCACGAGGCACTGACGCACATCACCAGGCGGCAAGACGCCGAGCTCGTCGCGCAATTGGCCCGTCGAGCCGCCATCATCTGCCATATTGACGAGCGCCGTGACCTGCGACGCATACTGCCTCAGGCCTGTCAGGAGCGTAAAGCTCCCCGTCCCGCCGCCGATGACGACGACGCGTGCTCCACCATTGCTCTGTGCCATGTATTATTCCTCCCGATTATTATGACTACGTGAACGACTGCGTGATGCGACTGCTGGTCGGCGTGGCGGTGTAATCACCCCGCTAGAGCGTGCCGCTGACCCTGGTGTAGATGGTGGCATTTGGGGTGTTTGGGGTGGCGTTGGCGGCGTCGGTTTGGGTGGTACTGCTGGCGTAGAGCGCGCAGAGCGCGGCGATGATGATGTAGCTTGCGCCTGCGCGGTAGCTGGCTTAGCACTCGGCTTCTTGCGCGCTGGTACAGACGGCAGTGGCTCGATAGGCCGCTCTGCCTGTTTCTTCTGCTGCTGCAATACGCGAGCAAACCATAGCGCACTGGGGCGCGGTGTCCGCTTGTACGTCTTGTAGTCGACCGCAAAGAGGCCAAAGCGCGGCCAAAACCCTTTATCCCACTCGAAGTTATCAAGGAAGCTCCAGTGCATATATCCCAGCAGCTCTACCCCACTACCAAGAGCGCGCTGCATAGCCAGGATAGACTGAGTGAGCCATTGCTTGCGGAACTGGTCGCGCTCGTCAGCCACACCGTTCTCTGTCACGAGCAGCGGTAGCTTATAGCGGCCCCAGAGACGCCCTAGTGCAAGCTCGAGATGATCGGGCTGCATTGTCCAGCCGAGATCGTTTGGCGTGGTCTCGGGGTTGTGGATGCGGTAGCCATAGATACGATTGCTAAAGTAATAATTGACGGCGATGTAATCACTCTGCCGCACCACCTTGCGCAGGAAATAATCATCCTGGAAGAACTGCACCACCCGCGCTGTCGCTCGGCTCAGCCAGGCGTCATCACCCGGGTAGGTGTAGGCCGAGTTTTTGGCCACCGCCACCTTGAAGCGCCGGCTCTTGGCGTGGAGGACCTTAGCCACTTGGTTGTGTGCATAGGCAAGATTGCTCAGCACGCGGTAGGTTTGCCACTTGCTGCGGACGTTGGGTGGCCAGGTGCCATTGTAGTAGCTCTCGGTCACGTAGACGCAGGGCTCATTGACGGTAATGACATAGCGCACCGTTGCACCAATCTCATCCATCAGTTTATCGACAAAGCGCACAAAATACTTCACATTATCGCGCTTCGCAAAGCCCCCCTGGGCAGCAAACCATACCGGCAGCGTGAAGTGAAACAGTGTCACGACTGGCTCCAGCCCAGCATCGGCCAGCGCGGCCAAGTATGCCTTGTAGTATTTGATCGCCTCGGCATTCCACGCGCCCTCTTCTGGCTCGATGCGCGACCACTCCACACTAAAGCGCCACGAGGTGAGGCCCATCTTCTTGGCCAGGGCGAAGTCTTGTGCGTAAAGCTCGGCGTGGTTGGCAGCTTTGCCCGAGATATAATTGTTTGGATCTTTGGCGGCACTGGCAATGTGCGGCCAGTTGGGCAAGTCGCCATATTGATATTGGCTCTGAGCAGCGAGGGTCTTGGCCTGAGCTTTTTCCCACTCCGACCACTGGTTGTGCATACCACCCTCGACCTGATGCGCGCTCGTCGCAGCGCCCCAGAGGAAATGTTTTGGAAATTGCACCGTAGATTGTTGCTTAGCCATAATGCTTATTGTACCATCAGTAGAGGATTAAGAAAAATAGAATTATTGGGTGGAAGTATGATCTCTCTTTGTTTGCGCTCGCTCCACCTTCCCATCACTTCATCCGATGGAGTGTGGAAACAGATTGCAATAATCTGTTTGCAGCCCAGCGCAAGAGGTCGACATCCAGCGAATGTCGACCCTTATCTCCAGATATTTTCTTGTCCAATAGCATGATACTAGCTAGACACAGAAAATATCTCTTCCCTACTCCGGCAGTTGCTCATTCTCGCGCAGGATTTTCTTGCCGCGCATTTCGTATTTGACACCGGTCAGGTCGCTCGTGACGTAGTCATCGTTGAGGAGATTAACAAAAACGGCTGCATCCTTGGCATCCATGATAATGATACTCCCTGCCGCGTCGTCCGTCATCAGGCCCAGGCCCATTTCATCAGCGTGGTCAATGAGTTGGTCTTGTGTCACTTGGGCAGGATCGAGCTTTTGCAGTTTAGTCACCAGCGCTGGTGTGTCGCGCACCAGGCGGTCGAGCGTGAGTCCCTCAGGCAAGGTAAGTTTGAACTGCTGAGTGATGGCAGCGATCTTTTCCTCTGCCACAGCATGCTTTTTGGCATCGTAGCCAAAAAGCCGGACAAATTTGCTCTCGCTAAAGGCAAAGATATCGTTGCCGACGATTAATACTTGATTATCCGGCGTGATGCGCAGACCAGCATCAGCCACAAATGGCTGGAATGACCCACCGCTGTACATCCAGGCGGTTGCTCCCTTGAGCACCTGCGACTGGGGCAGCAGCTTGGCCACAAAGAATGGCTCGCCATCTGTGCCCATCCGGAAGCGCGCAATGATACCCTTAACCTTCTTAAACTCATGGTCACCCTCGTTGAAGGTCTCAAGATCTGCCTCGCTGTAAGTGATCTGCTCGATGACTTCTTGAGCGTGCACTACCCGGTCGAGTGTGGTGCGCTCGAGAACATTCTCCTCAGCCTTGGCCGCCTCAAAGTCGCGCACCATCAGGCCAGTCGCTGCACCCGTCTGCACCGCTGTGATCATATCGTAGAGGAAGAGCACCTTGAGCTGCGCCTTGAGCTCAGCTGCATAGTTGGTGGCATACACTGTATAGCCCTTGGTGAAGAGAAAGAGATCCACCTCTAACTGGTCTTTGTCGCGATCGGCTTGATTGGCCCAGAGGAAGATGTCGGTAGCATCGGTAGATGTGCCAGCCGTAGACTGTGCGGTAGTATCTGTTGGCTGAGCCTCGGCATAAGCAGCTACATCTGCGTCACTCTGCGGCACAGCAGCTGACTCTGGTGACGTTACTGGGGTGATATCGGTGGTGGGGGTTTGTGTGTTTGGTTCGTTATGCATGGTTTCTAGTGTACTATATTTAGGGTGTAAAGCCTATTGCTACATCCAGTAGTGTTACCGCTCGTCGCTTGCTGGCCCATGCCCCAGCGTCTCCAGTGTGCGGTCAACCACCTTTTGGGCAAAGCGCTGCACATCACTATCACTGTGTAGGTCGAGCCCCTCACCTTGGTCGATGAGAAAGCTGTGTGGCGGGAGATCTGAAACCATGCAGATTGGCCAACCATAGCTTCGCCCCCTCATAAACCCCATAGCGTGGCGTATGTTATTTGGCTCATGTTCCTTGAGGGCAAATACCCCGCGGCGCAAGAATGCTGGGTGTGCCAAGCAAAATGCCGCTGTGTCGATATCCAGATATTCCCCGGGCTGCACCACTGGTATCTGATATTCGACGCCACGGATATATCTATCATCTTCTTCTGTAGACTCAACCATCGTGAGGCCAAGCGAGTACCCCTCAGTACGCAATGCCTCGATCGCCGCATACAGTGCCCCACCACGCTGCATAATTCGCTCGGACGAAACTCTGCTAGACATCGATGCATTAACATACATCATTGCCTGCTTCCCATGAGTATCCTGGCGCACTTGATAATCTACCATATGCTCGGGCTCACCGTGTAGGTAAGCGCCAATATCTACCTCATCACCAGCGAAATCTAGCCGAGACTCTACAATTGGTCGCCGCCCCACTAGCTGATCTATAGCCACACGTCCCACTACTTGGCGCAAGCGCTGGCGGCCCTCTTCCCAGCCATAGCGCGCTAACTCGAGCGCCTCATCCATCGTCCTTGTGCCCGACCACCGCTCCTCATCTGTCCTCAGGCTCGCTGCTCCGAGGTCAGACTGCTCTTGCTGCTCGGGCGCATGCTGCATCGCATCAATCATTTCGCCAATGCTATCGAGCTGACGAAAGTGCATCGTACGACCGTCATACTCTTGCTCAGAGCGACGCATCTAGTGACTCCTCGGCCGCTTACCACCCACGTCGGGGTGCTGCCTCAGCCAATTACACAGGGTAAATCGCCCAGGAACAAAACCGTGGCAGGCTTCAAATTGCTTGGCGTAATCCTGGACGTCATGGTCGTTCAATTGCGAAAAGTGGTCTTTCACAAACTCTATTCGGTCATGTACTTCCGTCTTGATGTGGTCATTATCATTATCCTCTGTTTCCCATTGTGTGATGTCCCCACGGTCGCGCTGCCAACGCCGATCCTCTACATTGACTGCAGCAACTATATCTGAGACAAGGACCTTTTTTGTCGTCCAAATTTCGGGGTCTCCAAAGACCCGCCCTACTGCCCTGGATATTGTTGGCGTTTGCGATATGTCCGTTAGCTCACGCGAATGCATCGATTCCAAGTCCCAACACACTCGGACAAATATACTAGTCTCGTAGTTGCTCGTGTCTAATTTATTGATATTATAACAGTCTGGTAAGAAACGACGTATAGAACTATCAAGAGATCTCTCAAGCCATCGTGTATTCGTTCTATCGATAGTAATTTCTTTATCCTCCGGTGGTGTAAACCACTCACTATCGTCTTTCTTTTCAGTATCTTTTGGCTGAGTTTCTTGAGATGACTTACTGTGAGATTCATCAAGCTCTTTGCCTTTCGTAGCTTCGCGAGTCTTGTAGTCAAGCGCCTCCTGCACCCTCGGCATCAACCGCTTGGCATTCTCAGCTAGCTTCTCGCGGTCATGCTCCTTCATACCCTTATAGAGGAGCATCTCGCCCAGCCAGTCCTTACCGACGCCTAACTCAGCTAGGCGTACACCATACAGGCTAGCACGCTGGCTAATGATAGCGCGGATACCAAGCTCGCCCAGTGCCTGGCGGTGCGCTCGCACCGTAGCCAGCCACTCTTTGGGGCTAGGTACCTCACCAGCCGAGATGTCGAGTGGCGAGCGGTTTATCTCCGTGCCAAGTATCAGCGCGTCCTCCAAATATTCATCAGTGTCCATTGGGATGAAGGCAAAGCGGTCGATGGTGGCTGCATCGATCGGTGCCCGGCCCACATACTCACTCGTTGCTCCGCGGCCAATCGTGTTGGCACTGGCGATGAAGCGCGCCGTCTCGTGGCGTGGCACTCTGCTATCCGGGAACTCACCATGGCCATTGGCAAGCGCACTGTTGAGGATAGTCAAAATACTTGCGCTACCATTATCGATCTCATCAAACATAAAGACACCACCATTCTCATACACCTCACGGTAGGCTGTGTTATGGTAGTTACCCGTTGCATCGCGATAGCCCATAAGGTCGGACTTGGATGTCGTTGGCCCGAGCGATATAGAGCGAAATGGCAAGCCAAGGCTATCTGCCGCTTGCTCACCAGCAGTCGACTTGCCACTCCCTGCCTCACCATGCAGCCAGATAGGTACATCTGCCTGCAAGGCTGCGCGCACGAGGGGCGTGTGGTAATGCGACGGTTTGGCTCTGTTAACAAACTGCTGCAATGCAGGGTATTCCTGCTGCCGTGTTGTATGATCCAGCGCGAGGATCGTCCGCAGTGCGTTCACAACCTCCTCGCTCGTCCCTTGGTGTAGTTGCTCCACAACCTGGCGCGCTTCGCTCAAGTCTGCAGCCACCCCCCGGTGTGCTGCTTCGATATCGTGCAGCGTTTTGCCGCTCATCAGGTTACTCAGCGACTGGAGCGAAATCTCACCACTCCCTGCAGTATCTGCAGTGGCTTGCTCAGCGCTGCCTGTTAAGGCTCTCTCTCTCTCTCTCTGAATTTGCCATATTTTCTCCTTATTGTCTAGATTACTTTATTGTAAGAGATATAGAGGAGATTTGTCAATTAGTAAACTATGGGAACTACTGAGAGGTTTGCAACGCTAGTATAAAAAATGAACGTATTATAAGAACATTCATTTTTGTTTACTATAATCATTGAGAAGCATGAAACGACCCCAGACTTTGGGATAGCAATGCGCTACTGCACTGCATCCTCGCCAAAATGCTTTTGCAGTCGCATTTTTATCGAGCCTTCGTGCCGGCCGAGGGTGCGGCTGAGCTGGTGGATACTTACGCCTTGGACGAAGGCCTGCTTGAGCGTCTCATCGTCGACTTTTGTCCATGGTTTGTAGGCGTTGGGGTGGGTCTGGCGCATTGTGGCAATCTTGGCCGCCCAGCTAGTGCTACCAGTTTTACTCGTCGGCTTCTTCTGCGGCATCGCAGCACGCTGAGCAGCCTGTTCGCGCAGATGTGCAAAGCGCTCGGCATCTTGGGCGGCACGAGTGCGCAGCTGCGTGTCAATGATATACGCTTCATCGCTCATGGTAAGTGCCATCCGATTGATACCAGTGAGATATATATTATCTAGACTTTTGACGCGGCTCAGTGCTACATAGCCCATACCCGGAACAAAGGCTTTGCGTAGGTCGATGCGTGCGCTATCGAGCGTCATCCCCTGACTCTTGTGCACAGTAATCGCCCAAGCCAGGCGCAGTGGCAGCTGCGAGATACTGGCCCGCTTGCGCGTACCATCGCGCAGCTCCCAGGTATCGGGCTGCATTGTCACCACATGGCCATTACGAAACTCCACCACAGGATAGTCTGTGCCTGGCTCGAAGTCTGCTACCAGGCCAATACTCCCATTGGCAAAGCGCCGTGCTTGGTCGTTCTTGATGGCCATCACCAGTGCACTCCGCTTGAGCACTAGCACTTCTGGTGCAAGAATGCTCCGCTGGAGCGTGTCAACATAATTTTGCCCACCAGTGCTGCTGCGCTGGTACAACACTTCATCGCCAGGCAGCTCAGCGAGGCGGGCTTGGTTGATCCGATCGACGTCGATATTGACGGTGTGGAGCTCAGTCAGGTCGCTCTCGTGAGGTGGCTCTACCTCTGTGCGAGCTAGTAATTGCTCGGCGTGGCGTCGGCGCAGATCACCAGCTCGCATGGCAGTCAGGATATCGAGCAGAGCGTCGCCCTCTTGCTGGCGGTATTGCTGGTCGAGGTAGAGGATGGCTGGGTCGAGCTCACGCCAGGCTTGCGACTGCACTACAAAGCTCCCCTGCCGCCCACCATTGCGATTAATTGGCGGTAGCTGAAAGAAATCCCCACTCATCACTACCTGCAATCCGCCAAAAGGCTGATTCGGCATCTCGCGCACGCGGCGGCACACTTCGTCGATCATATCCAGACGGTAGTCGTGCAGCATACTAATCTCATCGATGATGAGTACATCTGTTTTGGCAATGATATCGCGCCGCGTCTTCGACAGGTGATCAAAAAAATTGTTCGGCAAGCTATCGTGGATGCCAATCCCCGCCCATGCGTGAATCGTGCTGCCGCCCAGGTGCGTCGCCGCAAGCCCCGTCGTGGCGGTGACGGACACATACTTGCCGTCCGCCTTGCACTGGCGGATGAACTGCCCCAGCACATGCGTCTTGCCCGTGCCCGCCGGGCCTGTCAGCAGCGCACTCTGGCCACTGCGCAAAATCTCCTGTGCAAGTGTCTGATCCATAGGTTCTAGTATACAAGGTTGTGGGGTGAGAGGCAAAGTATGCGTATACCCTCTATAGAGGCAGCTCTTAGAGAGGCGCAACGAAGTGAAAGTAGAAAAAATAGTATAAAATGTATATGCTCACATTCTACCAGTGAGAGCTCAGCCTCGCCACTCTACCGATCCCATACAAACCCCTCGCCAAAGTGCCCCCAGCGGGCGGTTGGCTCGTAGATGGGCTGGGCGAGCTGGAGCGAGATGATGATACCATGCGGGCTGAGATCATAGCCTGTGATGGGCTGCTCTACCCCATCGATGATGGCAGTCGCCTCGACGGGCTGGTCGTGGCCGATTGCATACGCCAGGCGCACCAGCACCTCCTGCGCGTGGTATTGTCGCAGATAATCCACTGCAATGCGCCGCGCCATATACGCTGCCGAGCGATCCACCTTGGTGGCGTCCTTGCCGCTAAAGGCACCACCACCAATCGGCACGCGTGGCCCATAATTATCGACGATGAGCTTGCGTCCCGTCAGGCCAGCATCAGCTGCAAAGCCTCCAATCTGCCAGTCCCCTGCTGGGTTACAGTGTAGCACTGGCGCATCATATTGCTTATCCTTAAAAAATGTGTTCACATACGTCTGCTGCTGAAGCCACTTCTTGACTACCTCTGTTAAGTCGTCTTTTGGCGCGTGTTGGAAGCTTGCAACAATTGCCGTTATCTGCCCACCACGCAGTGTTACTTGCGTTTTGCCATCGTAGGGCCAACGTTGATACAAAAATTGGTTCAATCGCCGCGCCAGCACTGTTTCGAGTGGGAGCAGCTCAGGCGTTTCGTTGCAAGCGTAGCCGATCATCACGCCTTGGTCACCTGCCCCGCCATCATTCACACCACGAGCAATCTCTGGGCTCTGCTGAGCAATATGCTCAATTATCTCTACCTCATTCCCCGCCAAACGCTGCACAATCGGTGCCACTGCCACCGTCGCCTGCGACGTCACTTCGCCTGTCACAAACACCGTGCCATGGCCGCCGCACACCTCCACCGCCACGCGTGCCTGTGGGTCGCGGGCTAAGTAAGCATCAAGGATGGCGTCGCTCATTTGGTCGCACAGCTTGTCGGGGTGGCCTGGGCTCACGCTCTCGGCGGTGCGGAATTGTGCTGATGCTATAGTGGTTGCTGTCATAAAAAACTCCCTTCTCTTATCCTGCACTGCCAGGCGAGAAAGGAACTGCTCTCTTATGCGTCTCATATCTTCCCTGCGCACAGGCTGGAATTAGCACCTTACTCGCTTCCCGAGCAGGTTGCTGGCGAGTCATCGGGCCAGTCCCTCGTCGCACTCTGGATATTAGTGATATTGGTAATAGTATAGCATATATTTATGCTAGGAATACCTACCCTATCGATGTAGCACAACGCGATAAGAAAGATACAACTACACTCAAGTTATCTCGCAGCCAGATTTTCCATAACTAAAAAACCGGCCGCTATGACCGGTTTCTTGCTACTTATTTTTCCTCTAGCCGCTCCCCGGCTCGTGCTCGGTTAGCCCATTGGTCGGCGAGTTCGTTTTGCTCATGGCCGTTGTGACCGCGTACCCAGATGAGCTTCGGCTGAACAGTGGTATAAAGCGCATAGGCTTCTTGCACGAGCTCGAGATTCTTGATGGGCCCGCTGCTCTTGCGCCAGCCCTTGGCTGCCCAGCCAGGCGCCCACTTGGTGAGGGCATTAACCCAAAACTCGCTATCGGTATGGATCTCACACTCCTCAGCCCCAGCCAACTGCATGGCTGCGATGAGGGCCATCCCTTCCATGCGAATGTTCGTCGTGTTGCCTGGCTCGCTGCCCAGCGCTACGGGCTTGCCCTGCTCAATAACGGCATAGCCGCCCGGGCCAGGGTTGGGGCTGGCACTACCATCAGTATAGAAGATGCGTGGAGTGGCTGCCATGCTAGTTACCGCGGTCCACGCGCTGGAACTCCATCCAATCTGATGGCCGATACCACTTGGTGTCATTGTTATAGCGTTCGTCAAACTTCGCCTGGTGCCGCGCCAAGAAGTAATGCCTACCACCATCGTGCTCGGCTTCGTAGCGAATATACATTTGGTCTGGATAATTCTTGGGTGCGCCGCTGTAGAGCATCACATCCACTGTGTTGCCCGGGTTAAGCGTGTGCGACTCGTTGCGCATACTCCCTAGATATTCCCAGCTCACAACCTTCACCTGCCGATCCGAATCATTCTTGATGCGTGCCCATACATCTATTTTCGACACACTCTCATTCCGCACATCAACACGCTCTACGCGCACTACCGGAAAATTACTCATCTGCTTGTCTCCTTGTTTATGGGGTTATCGAGGTAATTATACCATATGGTGTGCGAAGTGCTTGCTAAATACAGCTATTGCGTTGATGCTGCGCACCATCACTACCTCTGTTATGATCAAAGGCTCTACCCTTACCTACGCTATATGTAGTGTGCCCATATCTAGTGTCTCGGATGGTGTGGAAAAGTCGTGGAGATTTTTCACCGACACTAGACCACTGTTGGGTGGGTATTTTTCGCTTTTACACTGCTATATAACTGTCCAACCCACTATGTCTTTCACCTTGGATGATGATAGGAAGTGAAAAACACGGTAGCACTCTCATCATGCGAAGCAAATGCCTATAGGCCTCACGACACGTAATTTAGATACCGAGTCACCACTTATCTTATTGAGTAGCCGCACAGCACGCCGAGCTGAATATTCTATCAATGATACCTATACCCCTACTATCTATATACCACTAACCTATTTATGATCTGTTCTTATAGATATCTTTCTTTGCCATGACGAGCCATACGTTGCTACAATAGTGGTATATAATTGCTATACGAATTATCTGGTAAGGTTATTATGAAACTCCAGCGTCTACTCGCCATTCTGTCGCTCCTCTGCGAGCGAGACAGAGCCACCGCTCAGGAACTAGCCGGTCGCTTTGAGGTGTCGAAATGCAGGGTGATCCAAAAGACACAAAAAAACATTCAATACTGACACACTGCTGTCATCATTTGTGGCGTATACTTGAGAGACAATACACTAATTGGTATATCGCAAGGAGGTACCTCATGATCGATCATTTCGGCATCATCGTTAAAGATATTGAAGCAAGCAAAGCCTTTTATGAGGCGGTATTGGCACCCCTGGGGTATGCCAAGACAATTGACGAATCATATGGCGTAGGCTTTAGCAGTCCAGACCGGACGCAGCATACCGGGATATTTTGGCTTGGGCAAGGCGAGCCATCATCGCCACTACACTTTGCTTTTGCTGCACCGTCGCGGGCAGCAGTTGATGCATTCTATGCAGCCGGCCTAGCAGTAGGAGCGCAGGACAATGGCGCACCTGGCGTGCGGGCGATCTATCATCCAGACTATTATGGTGCCTTCCTCATCGACCCAAACGGGCATAATATTGAGGCAGTGTGCCACGCTGATGCATAGGGGTAGACCTACCCTATCAGTGGGTGGTGGGGTATCTATGTGAAGGTCATTTTCTCAATCAATAGTAGCTAAGCACGGCAGTTTGGTCTCTCCGCGAGGAGCAATGCTTCGGCCACCGCCAAAAGCAAAGAAGCTCGTATATAAATACCGAGCTTCTTACATTTCACTGCCAGTATCGCATAGAGATATGTGCTATAGCCTACTGCCTATATAGGCCAAGGGGTATGTTTTTACACATGAAGTAGACAAATGATACACGTTCTTACATCAAAACCATTTTTGCCTATGCGAGCCTATTCCCTACCATCTCATTTGGTAAATAATAAGTGCGCCACATGAGCTAACTTTCCTCCAACTCTTAGCGGTCGATATAACGAATATGTCGGCCATTCATAGCTTGATGGAAGCATAGCAAGCGGAAGATGAGTAAAATCGAGCCTAGAGCTCTTATCGCTGATAATGCTGCACAAACTGGCGCAGGATCTTGACTGGCTCGGTGACGGTTTGCCGGCGGGCATTGGCGATGAGAGTATCGGCTTCGTCTGGAGCACAGTAGCCAGCGTGACGATAGATATCAATGCGCAAGGCAAGACTCTCCGGGTCGAGCTCGGGATGGAACTGCGTGGCATACACGTTGCGCCCCACGCGCAGCATCTGCACGCAACTGCGCGAGCGTGCTAAGACAGTACAGGCAGCTGGTGGCTCAAGCACCCCTTCTTTGTGCCCAACGAAGCCGTCGAAGGTAGTGGGCAAGTCAGCGAGGAGTGGATCATCCCCAGCTGCTGGCGTGAGGGTGATCGGCACAGCACCAATTGCCTCACCATAAGCAAAGCTAGGCGTACCACCCAGCGCCGACACCAGCGCGCCAACCCCCAGGCAGGCGCCAAGAAATGGGATGTCGCGAGCAATAATCTCGCGCAGGAGCGGCATCATCGCGGCTTCAAACTCGCGCTGCTCGGCTGATTTCTCCTCTGGCCGGTAGGCAAAGTTGGCTGGGCCACCACCCATTAGTACGCCACTATAGGTGCTGAGCGGCTGCGTGGGGCGCTGCCCTGCCTCGATGCGCACTCGCTCAAGGTCACCTGATGCAAGGCCACCAAAGTGCAAGAATGCCTGATATTCATTATCCGACGCCTCATCCTCAGGGCGCGACTGCAGTAGTACAAATGGTTTCGTCATACCCCTTAGTGTAGCATGGCATGGCGGTAGCTAATACCCCCTGCAGACGTGTGCTATGGGGTATGGGGTATTACTCTGCACTATTGCCCGGATAGACATAATCCTTGAAGAAGTCTGCATCAAAGTCGCTATCGACCCACAGCTCCAGCCAGCCAAGGAAGTCCTGGCGCTCACAGCATGGGCCAGCCCCTACGTCGCAGAAGTTCCACACTTCACCAGCCCATTTGCCGCTGGTAATAAGCTGGTAGGTATCGCCGCAGCCTTGGTCGAGTATCAGCACACCTTCGTTACCCAGCCGCTCCTCAAATGCTTTGTTCGTAAGCAGTGCCTCATCCTCTTCTTCCTCCCAGAGCCAGTAGTCGTCGATCGTCACACTGCGCGAGAGGTCCTTTACCTCGGTATCAGCCAGTCGTTTGAGGCCATAGATAGAGATGCCACTGGGTTGCCGAATATCTTGGCAGCCATCGCCCACCTGCTGGAGGAAGAGTCGATAGGCCTCGGGCAGGCGTGTGTTGCAGGCGGTCTCAAAGGCAGCGATGTCTGCTTCGCTCAGCGTTCGGCCCATCACGACACCCTTTTCGGCCAGCTTGGCTTTGAGGCGCGCGATGATGGCGGGATAGTCGGTGGGGTTATGGATGGGCATAATTTCTCCTTATATTTTTTCTCATCGTACCATGTATATTACTGCCCCGCAAACGCGCACTCACACCAAAAGAGCTGCTCCTATATATGGAGCAGCTCTGGTGGCTATAAAAAGCGCAGGATTTATTGATCCATCTTGCCCTTTACGTAGCCCTCGGTTTCGTGAGCTTTGTTCTTGGCGTCGTTCGCCTTTTCCTTTACGGTATCGACGGCGTTTTCTGCAGCGTCTTTAGCCTTCTCAGCTACTTCTTCGGCTTTGTCTTGTACGTCATCAGCTACTTTTTGAGCTTTGGCTTTGATGTCGTCAGTAAGTCCCATGTGATATCCTCCATGGTTAGTGTTAGTACAGTTCTATTATAGCAATGTTGGGCGATAATAGCTATATACCCAATAAGCAAAAAGGGTAACCGTTATAGCTTCAAGCTTCTGTTCTACAGGTTGCATATCTGTTGCTGACGGTGACTCTTGGTAACACAGTGATTCATAGACGCCACAAATTCTCATATTTTACTGGCGTGTAACACCTGGTACATAGTAGCCTCTATGCCACTCCAGCAAGAAGCATAATGGCCGAGATTATCACGAGAAATATCGCGCTTCTCATACCCCTATTGATACACCGAGCTCGGCTATTTACTTGCCGTATCGCTCGGGCCGCTCAGATATTCCTCCGCGTCGTGGATAAGGAAGAGGCTCACGTCGTCGCGCGTTTTGCCGGCCTTGTGGAAGGGTGTGCCGATGACATGAATGAGGATGATCATATACACCAAGATGAAGCTAATCAGCCCCACCACCGTCAGGCTGGCGACAAATGGGTCGATATTAGTAATGAGCAAGAGGCCAAGCAACGCCACCACAATAGAGCGCGCCAAGATAGATGCCGAGGGGATAAAGCGGATCCGCTGGATGTAGTCTACCCGGTGGCGGTGACGGAGCAGTACCGTCTGCTGCTGCTTGAGCTTGACGATGAAGTTGGGCGGCACATTGCCCTGCTCCATCGTGGCAAAATACGGCGTTAAGCCCCGGATATCCTGCCGAGCATCGTAGGCCGAGTGGCGCACATCGCTCGAAAACCCTTGAGCCACAGCATGCAGCTGGTGCCGAAAGCCATCGATATCAAACACCGGATAGCTCTGATGAATCGCCGCGGCATCATCATACATATCCTCTAGCAGCGCTGCAAACTCCGCTGGGATCCGCTCCGACTCTTTGTAGTCTGCGATCGTGGCCGAGAGCAAAAAACCAATCACAAAGGTCACACTGGATATGACGCTATTGTGCAGCGAGCTCTGCTCGATCGGCTCCCATCCCAGGCGGTGCAGGACGAACTTCACACTCACCACCACCGTCGCTACTGCCAGCGCCTGCCAAAAAATCTGCAGAAGCTTACCCTGCTGCTTGATCTGTTTTATCTGTTTGATAGGTCGATTCATAATTTCTTTATTATACCGTATCTGGCGGGGAGAGCAATTGTCTTGCCCAGCAATGTGACTCAACCTGATGCGGCAGTCATTAATTCATTGTGTGAGATAAAACCAAGCACGCTCCATGCTGACTTATGCTATACCCACACCCCTACTCCCCCTATAGGTCGCCCCTATGGCGCGGAGCAAGCTCCTCCACCGAAGCAACATCGTGCAGCCACGGGAAGTGCCGCAGTAGCACCGCTGATTGCACAAGCTCCTGCCAGGAGATCGCTCAAGTGATTATCCGCTCGCCTGCATCACAGCACGGTGGCATGTGGCGCACTGGTTGCCGGGCCAGCACCAGGTGGACGAACCACTCCATCTTTGGCTCGGGCTGCACCACTTCCAGCAGCTGCCAGTCGGCAAATTCCCAGCCTGTCTCCTCGCGCAGTTCGCGCTGGGCTGCTGCAATGATGGTCGCATCCTCGGGGTCAACCCGCCCGGCTGGCAAATGGCCATGCCGCACGATGCCGCCTGGCTGCTCTTCATCATTCACAAGCACCTTACCTGCATCATCCACTGCAATAACGAACACTGTATCGGGCCGGCGCACCATCTCGAAGGTCGCCACCGAGCCATCATACAGTTGCTGTGGCCACTGATAAACACTAAATATCTCGCCCGCAAAGACACACTGCGCCTCGGGCGGAATCAGCCGAGCATGGGGTGGAATGGTACGCTGTGTCATGGTGGTATTGTAGCATTGTTCACGTTTTCACACATTTCTCGCTGCACATCATCTTCCAAAAATTCGCCCCCGCACCCTATATCTGCTACAATAATCCTTATGCATAATGATATCGAAACAATCCTCTTTACCAACGATGACATTGCGCGGGCGGTGGCGCGCCTGGGCCAGCAGCTGAGCCAGGAATATGCCAGTAAAAACCCGCTGGTGGTGGGGATTCTGCGCGGGGCGGCACCCTTTATGATCGACCTGGTGCGGGCGATGGATTGCATGCTGGAAATCGACTTTATGGATGTCTCGAGCTATGGCGACGAGCTAACCTCCACTGGCAATGTGCGTATCCTCAAAGACCTCGATACGGACGTGGCTGGCCGACATGTGCTACTGGTAGAAGACATCGTGGATACAGGCCACACTGCCCAGGCGCTGTTTGAGCTCTTTGCCGGGCGCCACACCGCCAGCACCAAGCTCTGCACCCTGCTGGATAAACCCGAGCGCCGCACGGTGGATGTGCAGGCAGATTACATTGGCATCCCCACCCCCAATGAATTCGTGGTGGGCTACGGCCTCGACTACCGCCAGCACTACCGCAACCTACCGTATATTGGTGTGCTGAAGCCTGAGGTGTATCAGTAAGAGTGCTCTACGCTATATTGGGCGACCACTACGGTCGATACCTGTCGTGTCGACTTTACCTTGCCAGTCTTGGATATAAGTGGTGTATTAAGCTCTTCGAGTAATGAGTATGCCAATACTTGAAACTTCTCTGGCATGGAAATAAATGAGATAATCTATAGGAACATGACATCAAAAAATGGCGCGTTCAGCAAACGCGCCATGGATGCTTATGTCTCGGTGACGATACACGTGATACACGTCACTTACTACACTGAGCAAGGCATAAGACTGACTCCACAGACACCACACGTGGTGCCCACTTAGTATATCATCAAGTAAGCTGATTGATCAACCAGTCGGTATGGCTCTCGTGAATGAATTCACCTTTTGCAATGCGAAGCCGCGCCAATGGGAGATTGTGCAACACCCGACCAAGATACACTGGCCGCATATATGTCGTAAAAACAAGATGAGTGATGAAATGTGCCATGCGTAATCCATAATGTGCTTGTGGCTCAACTGTGTCAATCACAAGTGTATGCTGGTACCCGTGCTCACGCGCCTGCTGCTGCATGTAGCGCTGCATCTGGCGCGCCGTTGCCGCCTTAATCGTCTTATTGCTCACAACGATACGCACATCCTCATGACACCGCACCAGTGTATCGAGCAGCAGCCGACGCAGCAGCACCTGCCGCATATGGATACGTGCTGCTTTATTGCGCATTCGCGTCTCTTTTTTGTCACGCTTCATCACAACATACGTGATAGAGTGATCATCCCGAGCTGGTAGGCTTTTCGTAATATACTGCTCAATATGTTCTTTGGCATACCAATCGACAAGAAATGACCCTGGTTTGTATCGTCGCAAAACGTGGCCGTTTACCCGCCGGATAAGATTCGTCATTCGTTTGAGCGCTTTCTCGTCGTCGATCATCAGCGCTGCCATGACAAAGTAGGGCTTATGGCAGCCCAAGTCCAACGTGCCAGATTCGTGGATATAGATTGTTTTCATCTATTTCAAATTCCTTCCCCGTTATATAGCCTAGCAAGGCAGGTGAGATTATTTTTACTTATCGTGTGATGGTTTCTTTTGTTCGTATCGATCCAGATGCACAGCAAGCCCACTCTGCTCCACCGTGCGTATTGTCACTTCGGTACCAGTGCTGTCGCTTTCTGTCGTCAGGACTGGGTCGTCACGATTTGTTTCTTTGACAATATACGAGACACTCTCGCCCTTCATCTGATCCCATCGTGCATGATTGAGCTGCGTGGGGTCAGTTGGGTCAAATAATGTATAGCTCACGCTGTGCTCCGGCGTAACGGTCGACCCCTTTGGGCAATGAAGCGTTGCCTTATCGGCTTCATACCCGGTAAAGGAAGGTGGGTTATCTTTATACGAAACATTCTCCCAGCCAACGAGACCACCGTCGTGTGTTGTGCATTGCCTTTCTATCGTCACACCCACATCTTTTTCCAAGCTTGCACAGCCAGCCACACCTCCTGTGGTAACCGCTAGCGCTGCCACCGAGCCAACAATCTTCGCTGATCGGTCGTACCAGTTGGTTTCTGTCTGTAGTCCTTCTTTTTTGCTCATAAGTTGATCCTTACTTACCTTGTGATACTAGATATAATAGTATAACCCTGCTCTATGGGCAAGCATAGCGACAATAGGTGCTATCTTAGGTCAAGGCATTTTAAAACGGCTTTTACACTGCTCCACAGAAAACCAAACACCCCGCATCAGTATGATGCGGGGCATAGTGAGCAGAACGTGATATAGGCTACATATGCGGCTTAGTTATCAAACGTCCCAACGATGTTGACGTGGTTTCGTATGCCATCGCCTTGTGCTTCGTTGGTGACTGTGAACGAGCCATAGGTTGCACTGTGTGGGTATTGTGGTGAGGCCCAGTTGGTCTCGGGGATACCCTCGATGGTGCGGTCGGTGGCGCGCAGGGTGAGCACGCCAGTGTCTTGTGGCTTGGTTGTGGTGCGACGCGACGCATGAAACCACTCTGGTGTTTGCTGCGCCTTGCCATAGCCGTACCACCAGCGCTGGCCAGGCTGAGCAATCTTGGCACCGCGGCGTGGCGTGCTCCACTGCCAGCTCGATGCCCAGATGGCTTTGTTGTTCTTGTCGTACACAACGATATTGCGATCGCCCTGGAAGGCCAGGCGTGCACCCTTACCTTGAGTATTCGATGCCCACTGGGCCGTGCCAGTGTGGCTATAGAGTACGAGGTTGCCATCCTTTTGGAAGGTAAGAAGGAGCTCGCGGCCACCCGTCGTCTTGCCACTACTCAGGCAGAAATTCCCTGGCGCAAAGTTGACCGTCTTGCTACCCCAGACAAAGCGCCCGCTGTTGGCAAATGATTCGTTGGAGGCCCAGTCGTACACCTCTGTGCCGGCTACCACCCAGCCGTGCTGCTGGCGAAAGCTGTTGGTCGCATCGGCGCTGTGGTCTTCTGGGTAGCCCTCCGGCATCTTCCAGTAGGCATATGCATTGGCCGCTTTGACCTGCCCTACCACTGTACTACACGCCGCACGCGCTGCACTGAGCTCTTGCTCGGTAGCATGAGCTGGCGCACCACTCAGGCACACCATGGCTGCGGCCACTGCCACACCTGCCAGCGAATAGTTAATTAACTTCGTCATACACCCTCCTTTGTGTTAGGTTGTTGTGCCTCTAGTATACCCCACTATCCTCTGTTGTAATAGCCCAAAAGACCACCCCTTATTACCCCATCTCTGTAGCAGTGTAAAAACCACATCGTACTGTGGAAATCGCGTGGATAACTGCCCACACTGCGAGAATATACAGTGCTCTCTCGCCCTGGCAAAAATATGCATTATGCAGCGAGTCTTGCAAGATTATGGGCCTAACCCCTTGCAAAAAACTAACCATAAGCGTTATAATCATGCTCATAACGTTTTTAGACAAAAACAGGGGGGACAAAACGGTGGTAAAAAAAGCAATTATAGTGCTTGTGGTGCTGAGTGGTGCTGCGCTGCTTGCACTTCTCTATCACAGCACAACGCATGCCGACCAATGGGGTATGGTGTGGCACGACGAGTTTACTGGCTCGGCTGTGTCTGGCGAGTGGGACATACTGAAGCAAAATACTGACAACTTACGCAATACCCACCTCGCCTACAGCCCAAATAATCTTAAGGTTGCCAACAGCCATCTCGAGATCACCACGCAGCGCCACTGCGTGAGCAATTTGAACGAGCCGCTCACCAGTGCCAACATGAGTGAGCAGCCCTGCCCCAGCGGCACCACAACGCGCTACCTTAGTGGACGGGTCAAAAACAAGGGCAAGGTTGTGGACGGCACCAAGCCATTCCGAGCCGAGATTCGGGCGAAGTTTAATTGGAATGGCAAGCGTGGTACACGGCCATCGCTGTGGATGGTGAGTGGCAATACGCTCCAAAACTGCAACGACAACCCCAAGGCCAACGACCCATACGGCGAGCTAGACATCATCGAGTGGTACTCATCCACACCAAATTACGCGTGGTCCACCACACACATGTCGTGCTACCACCACGGTGTCGATGCCAAATGGAAGACTGGCTGGCGAACGCGTGCCCTATCGCACAGTGGCGAGCACTATGCTGGTGCGCGGCCAGGCTCGTTTGCCTACGAGTGGCACACCTGGGCAGTTGAGTATGATGGTACGACGGTCAAGTACTTTGTAGACGACCAACCCATCAAGGTATATCGCTACCATGTGAGCCCTACCGACGATGGCAACATCTTCCCTAGAAAGGATGCCGAACCACTGACGAAGGTCGCCAGCCAGGAGAATATTAATGGTGCATTTCACCGCGGCTGGCAATTCATCCTCAACGACTACGTCGAGATTAGCAAAAATCTCAGCCCTATTGACCCATCTGAGCCATTCCCCACACAGACGATGCTGATCGACTATGTGCGCGTCTTCCAAAAGGGTGCGGGTACGCAGCCACCCGAGACGCCAGTGCCAGCAACCGGCACGAAATGGGCTAAGCATGATGCTGCAGGCGACCGCAAATGGTCGGCCCTTGCCAGCTCGGCTGATGGGAGCAAGCTTGCTGCCGCTGCCTGGGGTGGCACAATCCACACCTCGCAAGACGGCGGTGCGACGTGGACGGAGCAGCCAAAGTCGGAAGTGCGCAACTGGGTAAGCATTGCGAGCTCGGCTGATGGGAGCAAGCTTGCGGCACTCTACGATTGGGGTGGCTACATCATGACATCGCAAGACGGTGGTGCAACGTGGCACAAGCATGCGATGAGCGGGACGATCAACTGGATGTCGATCGCGAGCTCGGCTGATGGGAGCAAGCTCGTAGCCGTCGCCAAGGATCACACTATCTACACCTCGCGCGATGGCGGTGCGACGTGGACGGAGCAACCAAAGTCGGGCAGCCGCAAATGGCGCGCCGTCACAAGCTCGGCCGATGGCAATAAACTAGCTGCAGTCGTCGAAGACGGTGGCATCTACACCTCTTCGAACGGTGGTGTGACGTGGACGGAACGCGCCCAAGCTGGCAACCGCACCTGGACATCAATTGCCAGCTCGCCCGACGGCACAAAGCTGGTCGCAACAGCCGCTGGTGGCTATATCTATACTTCAGCCGACGGTGGCGTGACGTGGACGGAGCGCAGCGTGGACGGCCGGCACAACTGGACAGCAGCAACCATCTCGGCCGATGGCAACACCCTCGCCGCAACAGCCGGTGGCGGTGGCTATATCTACGTATCGACCGACGGCGGTGCAACGTGGATAGCTCAGACGTCGCCTGGCATGCCCAACTGGTCGGCTCTTGCCAGCTCGGCTGATGGGAGCAAGCTGATAGCTGCTGCCTACGGTGGCATGATATATACCACCACTCCACCGGTAGATGATCGCACACTGGCCGCTGCCGAAGCTGCTGTGGCCCGAGCCGAAGCCAGCAAGAGCCCTGCAGATATTGCTGCTGCTCAAGCCCGCATTGCCGCCGTCAAGGATGCACGCAAACAAGCCGCTCTCCAGGCTCGGCTAAACGCCATCACATCAGCTCCATCCATAACAACACCCAAGCAGCCCACACAACCGACCAACTCAACTACAATCCCTCAGCCACACGGCGGTGCGGTATCGCTCGCTACGGCCGGCAAACCGTGCAGCCACATTGCCTCAGCCGAGCCAGCAACCGCCCCCGCGCAGTACCAAGGCCGGGTTCTGCGCAACAGCGTACGCTTCACCATCACCTGTGCTGGGCAGACCGCTCACACTGGCTACACCACCCATGTAGCACTCACACTCAGCAAGCACTACCGCGACCCAAGCCGCCTCACCGTGCTCAAACTTGCCAAAGGTGGCTCGGTCATCGAAGATATCACAGGCCGGATCAACTTTGGCACAAACCCCAGTGGTACACGCACAACCATCGCTTACGACGTAACTGACGGTGGCTTTGGCGACGAAGACGGCGCTGCCAATGGCACAATCCTCGACCCCATCGCCATCTACGAAGACACGTCGCACACCGACTCTACCAGCAACTCATCGCGCCCTAGTGGCCTCCTTGCCAACACTGGCGACAGCCTCCTCCCCACCGCCCTCGGCGCAATTGCCCTAGGTGGTGGCGGGGTGTGGATGCTCCGCAGGCGGCGCTCGTAGCGCACTGCTACCCCACGCAGGTGCACCTCGGCTTGGATACTATGCTATCCAAGCCGATTTCTTTTGCCTCCTCGCGTGTATTAGTCTGTGTATACAAGCTTGCTGGTATGAGCGAAATTCGCATTGGTTGGCCGTGTACGGCTAGCACTCTAGCCACCCCAACGCTGCTTTGGGTAAGAATAAGAGCACGCTATACGGTGTCTCTCCAAAAAGTACAAGCTGCCCTCATCGGCGGAGGGCTAGCGGAAGGCCATTTGTTGACTCAATACAATCACTCTTGCTGCCGTTGATGTAGCCTACATGCCGATACACTAGTGATCGGCACCGAGACACGCCACACAGGAGGTAAGCTCTATCGGCAGCCACCATCTCTAGCATCATAACTGCGCACAGCCAAAGGCCGCACCAACACGGTCGTGGCCCACCTATTCTCACCCAAGAGCCCCTAGCAGCGCGCTAGTGCTGGCATTCTACCTATATAAGGTGTTTCCTTGCTGCTTATGCTCAAGCACAGCTATGCCATATCACTGCTACGTTAGTACCCAAGCCGCTCAATATAATATAATTACTCTAATACAGGCCACACTCTACCCTGCCAACCAAAAAAGAGAAAGGCATACGGTATGCCTTTCTCTTGGGTATAGAGACGCTGCAGTGCAGTGCTCTAGTTCTTGCGGCTCTTGACGAACCAGAAGCTCCCGGCGCCAAGACCGCTGGCTGCGAGGGCAGCGACGAGCCATACGCTGTCACCGGTGTCGGCGAGAGCTGGACCTTCGTGCTTAGCAGGAGCGGCAGCCTCTGCTGCTGGTTTAGCTGCAGGTGCTGGGTTGGCTGCTGGTGCTTGCTCTGCAGCTGGAGCCGGCTCTTCTGCTGGTGCAGGTTCTACAGCTGGCTCAGCTGGGGCTGGATTTGCCGGAGCTGGGGTTGCGGGCGCAGGTGTGGCCGGAGCGGGTGTAGCAGGCGCAGGATTGGCAGGCGCTGGATTAGCGGGAGCCGGGTTGGCTGGGGCAGGATTTGCTGGAGCTGGGTTGGCTGGTGCAGGATTTGCAGGGGCCGGGTTAGCCGGAGCTGGCTGCACAACTGGCTTGTCTTTAGCTGTTGCTGTGTTGATGTTGCCGCCGTTGAGTGCTGCAGCGAGGTTAGCACCGTCGTTCGACATAACAACAGCCGACCACGCACCGGTAGCAGCGCTGTCATTCTCCATCCAGGTTGCACCACCGTCATCTGAAGTGTAGATCTTGCCACCATTGACGGTTGCAGCAAGCTTCATACCATCAGCCGAGCTAGCGATTGATGTCCACTTCTGTGGGGTTGATGCAGCTTGCTCTTTCCAAGTAACACCGCCATCTGTCGAGGTGTGAATCTTGCCACCATTGACGGTTGCAGCAAGCTTCATACCATCGGCCGAGCTAGCGATCGATGTCCACTTCTGAGTGCCAGCAGCGGCTTGCTCTGTCCAGGTGACACCACTGTCTGTCGAGGTGTAGACAACGCCGTCGGCAACAGTCGCGGCAAGCTTGGTGCCATCAGCCGAGCCGGCGATCGATGTCCACTTCTTCGCACCTGGGTTGGCTTGCTCTTTCCAGCTTGCGCCAGAGTTGGTAGAGGTAAATACCCCACGGTTGGTTGCCACAGCAGCGAGCTTGGTGCCATCGGCCGAGCTCGTCACAGACACCCAGTCACCAGCAGCTCCTGGGAGACCATTTTTCGTCCAGGTAGCACCTGAGTCATTCGAGGTGTACATGTAGCCGCCCCATTGGTAAAAGGCAGCGATCTTACTACCATCGGCTGAACTGGCAAGAGCCGTCCACTTTTGCGGCGCAGGAAGGCCGGTTATTGGTCGTTCCATCCAGGTGACACCACTGTCTGTCGAGGTGTAGACATTCCCGACATTCACTGCTGCAACGAGCTTGGTGCCGTCTGTTGAGCCAGCCATTGCCGACCAGTTCTTTACACCAGAGCCAGCTTGCTCCTTCCAAGCTACCTCTTGGGCAGCCCGTGTAGGCTGGCCAAACAATGCCACCATAGCAGCTACCGCCACCAGGCACCCAGCCTGAGACACGCGAGCGAGCGTTCTCCATTTATTATGTTTTGCTTGCCTGAGTTCCCTCATGCAATAACCCTCCTTTTCTGTTGTGAAACACAACACCTTAATATAACGTTCGCATTATAACACTATTGTGCTTATGGTAACAAGGGGTAATCAAGCGGTGATCGGCAGTATATTTCGCTACGTGCTACGAGTGGTGGCGTTCGTCGTCGTTACTGGAGCTGTATTGGGTAGAAATCCACCGCATCATATGATGTATTGCAAGACCCAGCACAAGCAGCAGCGATAGATACACGAGTACGAATTTTGCCATAGTCGCTACTGTTGCACTAGCCACAAGTGCTGGGTTCGCAAGTGCCGGAAATTGGCTCAGCATGAACGCAAAAGCTATATTTTCCCACCAGTCGCAAGCAGCAGCCACCACAGGCAGCACAACTATCCACCGGGCCCAGCCCAGCTTCCACCGCTGCAACGGGAGGCGCCGGAGAAAAAATGCCAAAGTATAGGTATAAAACACCGCATAGATGACTGCATAGCAGGTATCGATTGGCAAAAAGACATGCAAATAGGCACTTCTACCAGCCTCACCCAGAGCGGCCAATGTATGGTTCATGTGGGCGGCACTATTGCCAAAGTTAAGGTCGAGAATTGCCACACCACCAGACACCTGCGACACATACCAAGCCGCCTGTCGCATCGCAGCCATACCAAGGAGAAAAATTACCAGCAGTCCCCCAATATGGCGAAGCTTTACCGCTTGAATACGACGAGTTATACGCATGATTTTATTATACCTCTATAGTAGTTTAGCGAAATCGACCCTCCTAAATGAGACAGTCCGCTTATGCTCGCTCCGTGACAGATGCAAAAGTAGTGCGTATATAACAACCCACAAATACTACCAGCCACGCCACAAGCGAGACAACGCCTACTGCTGAGCTAGCCAACAGCGAACTCCCACCAACAACCAGAAGTAGCATAACTTGCGAGAAGCCATTAAACGTCCCATGCAGCACGGCAGCAAGCCACACGCTTCTGGTTCGCTCAACGACAAAACCAAGCACAAGCGACATCACCACACAAAATCCAATGAATAACACCGACCCCGGAAGCGCGTTCGCTGTGCCGTAGTTATACCCTAGAGCAATCAGTGGAATATGCCACAGCCCCCACAGCACGCCAATCGTCACATATTTCTTGCAAAATGGCCGTCCAGCAAATGCCTGCGCAAGGTAACCACGCCACATGATCTCCTCTGTCATCGCAAAGATCGCATTTACCGTTAGCCCAGCTATCAATGCACCAAAGATACCAAGTGGCAGCATGGCAAGCGGCGTTGGTGGCATATTCATCGTGCTAGTATCGACTGATGTACCGATGAGCTTCTCAAGGTTATGCACCAAGTGTCCATTAGTCGTTGCCAGGTGCCCAAAAGTATCTGGCCACAGCCAGCCAAGAATCGCAACGGAGCCAATCATCAATACTGCCCAAGCCAAGAATAGCCCAGCGACCAATGCATACTTCTTCACGGTGATATGCCTCAATGATAACAACGCACGAAATGGTATTGGTATGCCAAGCATCAATCGACTCAGTAAGAGCGTATACAGTGGTACCGGCATATACAAAACCGCGATGTACGCCAAGCGCAATGCTAGCGCTACCGGCGGCGCACTATTGCCAGTCGCAGATACAACCGCCCAATAGCCTGCTCCGACTAGCGCCGTCAAGACAAAGAGGGTGATGAGTACTTTGTTACGATGCTCTTTTTTAATGAGAGAGAGTGAATTAGATGTTTTTTCTGTCGTGTTACTCATATGTATACACCTAGCCTTTTGCGGTTTTGTTCGTATGAGGTGGTTATACCACCCTGAAGCTTTTCTCGCTATTTACTTATATAGATAATTGTCCACCATAACTAGATTAGCTCATTTGCTTTATTCTTCTATCGTCGCTACAATAGAGCTATTAAGACGAAAAGGTTCCGAACGGTTAATTGCCTAAGGACCCTTTTCTATTTAGTGCCGGACAGCTAACTTACTGCCTCAAGCTATACAACCGCCATCTCCTCTCTCATCGCCTGCACCTGCCACTGGCGCTCGTAGGCAGCGGCGGCTCGGTCGCCAGGGTGAAGGAGGTTGATGACCTTGACGGCGTAGTCGCTAGCCACCATGGCGTGCTCTGGCATGTGGCCGGTGCCGATGCGGTCACTTACTGTAGTATATCTATCGAATGCTCAATACTCTCTTGGCCACTCATTACTTTACTGATCTCAGCGGCTTTATACAAGAAGTTTTGGTGATCATTATACCAAAAACCTCGACGGGAGACGGATTCAAGTCGAGGCACTATAAAGTTATATTGGTAAAGAAACACATCTCAACCAAGGTTTATTGTGCAACTTGCAACTTTACTATACAGTTGTTGCCACTGCCTATGCGCCGCATATGCCCGATCGGTCGCGTCGTAGCCAGTGCCTTGTAGATTATCAGGGCTGATGAACATCACATCATCACCCTCCTCTCCTGGTGTAAAGTCGAAGTTCTCGGGCCAAACACGGCAATAAAAACAGATTTGATACGCATCAAGCCGCTCAATATATATCTGATCCGATGCGTCAAAAATTTGATAGCGCACATCACCCTGGTAGCCGACCTCTTCATGCAGCTCGCGCTTTAGTGATGACTCAATCGTCTCATCATAATCCATCCCGCCACCAGGCAAATCCCAAAACGGCCGATCGATCTCTTTGACGACCAAGATCTGCCCAGCGTCGTTATATATTAATGCTTTGAGGGAGATACGGTAGAGGTAATCATGGCGGACTATTCCGTCTGCATTTTGCGTAATGAGGTGTCCGTTGGTATTTTTTGGCATGAGAGTAATTACAATAATATTATTTTTCCACGTTAGGGGAAAACACAGCCCAGAATTCAGTCATTGTCTTCTTGTCCAGCTCTCCAGGAAGACCTCCTAGATTAATGAGCGCACATAGCCTGTCCCCTATAGTGTTTGGAGAATACTTCTGGGCTTTATATATTTGGCTATTCTCTATAGAATATTGAATTAACTTCGTCTTCTGATAGCCACTCAATTCACCCTTATATTCCATAAGACGGCCCAGTATACGTCTTGATTCGTCAAAGCTACTGCTATTCCGCAGCTCCTCCAGGAGGCGATCTTTCTGCACCTCTCTTTCAAGCACGACACTCATCTCTTTCCTTAAAAAAGCCTGAATACTTCTATACATTTGAAGACTGCTTGAGGTTCCCTTTTTTTGAAGCCACTCATCTAGAAGAAAATCATTAGGGTGGTCTCCTCTGGATGAAGAATACCAATCATTGTCAGCAGTAATTATAATTAACTCACCTGAAGAGGGAACCTTATGGAGTAAATACTCCCAATGAATGGCATCTCCACAACTATCCTTTTTACCAGGAGGATTACCTAAAATTTTATAACGCCTTTCTGCCGCCTTGATAATATCCTCATCGATAGGATCTGGTTTTTCCATCATAGAACCTATTAACCTATCAGCTTCAAGGTCCTTATTATCAAGCAACCGCCTAGTCTTGTCTTTGAGAGATTGCACCAGACTCTCCATTTGATTCTGAACTTGGACAAACTGCTTGCTAATACTAGGCCATTGATTAGATATCAAACCTGGCACATCAAACTTTTTAAAATAAAACTCCTTAAGCGTAGCTTCTATGACATTTACCCTATTTCTGTAATATTCATCACGATTTTGCATATTAACACACAAAACGAATTTATTTGCAATATCAGGGTCAGCAAAACCATTTCGTAGTATACCAAGCTTATTTAAATCACCTTTAGAAACCCTATAGAAATCAAGGTAAATATTAGTATCTATAAAAATATACTTCTTTTTCATTGTCTTACGATCACATCTTCAATATTCACCCGCCGCTGCTCCATTGTATCTCGCTCGCGCACCGTCACCGTGCCGTCCTCCAGCGTCTGGAAGTCGATGACCACGCAGTGCGGCGTGCCGATCTCGTCTTGGCGGCGGTAGCGTTTGCCGATGTTGCCGTTGTCATCCCACATTACTCGGCCGGGGTTGGCTTTGGCAAGGTTCGCGTACACATCACGGGCTTTTTCTACCAATTCTGGCTTGTTTTTGAGTAGCGGCGAAACAGCAAATTTAACCGGCGCCAAGTGCTCTGGCAGCGCCAAATACACCCGCTTTTCGCCATTTTGCTCGTCCTCGCGGTAGCTACTGGCCAGCACTGCCATCAGCGCCCGCTCAACGCCGAAGCTGGGCTCAATGACATGTGGCACAAATTTTGTGTTCGTTCCCTTGACGGTGTATTCCATGCTCTTGCCACTGGCGCGTTGGATGTTCATCAAATCAAAATCAGTCCGGTACGCGATACCCATCAATTCCTCATGGCCAATTGGATAATCGTACTCAATGTCGATTGTCTTTTTGCTATAGTGCGCTCGATCCTCAGCTGGCACGTCCAGCTCGTGGATGTGCTCTGGTTTCAAGCCCAGTTCTGCCAAAAACGCATGCGTCGCCGCAAGCAGTTCATCAAACGCCTCCTGCCAATGCTCAGGATTCACGAAATACTCAATTTCCATCTGCTCAAATTCGCGGCTGCGAAAGACGAAATCGCGCGGCGCAATTTCATTACGAAAGGCCTTGCCCTGTTGAGCAATACCAAACGGCAAATTAGGATAGAAACTATCGACAACGTTTTTGAAATTTGTGAAGATGCCTTGGGCGGTTTCTGGGCGGAGGTAAGAAATCGACTGTGGATCATAGGCAATCGCCTTCGCACCATTAAGACCGCGCTTGTCGTCAGCACCCTCCATTGGCTCACCAATAGTCAACTCATTTTGCCCGCTAGCGCCGACAAACGTCTTGAACATCATGTTAAAGGTGCGCGATTTGCTCAGCGGATTGCCATCGGGGCTTTTGATACCTTGTTCAGCAATTACCGCATCCATCTGTTCCATGGTCATACCATCGGTATCAACGCCGTTATCCTTGAGGATATGATCGGTGCGGTAACGACGGTGATTGACCGTGTCTTCGCACAGCGGATCGACGAACGTATCCACATGCCCGCTCGCCTGCCACACCTTCTGATTCATCAAAATCGCCGCATCGACGCCGTACATATCGTCGCGCTCATCAACAAACCGACGCCACCACAAATTCATGATATTACGCTTCAACTGCACACCTAGTGGACCATAGTCCCAGGTACCAGAAAGACCGCCATAGACATCCGAACCCTGATAAATAAAGCCGCGGCGCTTACACAGGCTGATAATTGCTTCCATTGTTACATTACTCGTTGTGCTACTCACACGCGTCCTTTCTCCGCGTTGGTAACGCGGCAGCTTCATGATTAGTTCTTTGGTATTATTATAGCATTTCTTGAGGTGGGTACGTTCTTCATCGGGTGGATGATAAAACAGCACAGTATACACACCAAACCGAAAATGTTCCGGCCAGAATATATACAGAGCTCATCCGCTTGCTTAGTCACTGGCCTCCAGATATTTTCTTGTTTGGCATGTATACTGTACTGCAGCTATACCCCAGCATGCTGCCGTGCCACCAGCCAGCATTCGGGCAGAATGGTCAGCACGCCACCGACCTGTGCTACTACTGTGGGTGGGCGTGTGGCGAGCAGGCGGAGCAGCTTGATGTGCGCTGCGGTGATATCACCTTGGTCGCTGAGGCGCAGGCCACGTTCTGACCCATCGTACATATACCGCCGCTCGGGCTGGAGAGGCTGGCCTACGACGTCGCGCAGCAGGTTAAGCTCGTAGCCCTGCAGCGCCGCATAGTGGATGGCGAGCCAGGCTTGGGTGAGCACGACGGGTACACTAGGCTGATTGAGCCCCTCATATACCAAGCGCAGTACCTCATACCACGCTGGCTCGTCTAGCATGCGGCTAGCTTGTGTCACCAGCTGAATGGCAGCATAGCCAGCTTGCAGGCGGTCATAATCGGCCACGATTGTTTGATAATACTTCGTCAGGCGGGCCTGTGTTAGCACACCCAGCTCACTGCGCCCCTGGCGGATGACGACATCGCTAATCGCAAAGAGCTCAACCGCCCCAGCCAGCCGACTCTTCTCGCGCCGGACACCCTTGGCGATTACCGCTCGCTGCCCTTCTGGCGTGAGCAATTGCAGGACGCGGTCGGCCTCGCCATAGTTGGTACGGCGCAGGACGATCGCTGTGGTGCGCTGCATACTCATGTCGCTACCTCGCTTGGGGTATACCTGCCTAGTACGTTCGTCACGTCGCTCGGGTGCATCGTTGTTTTGTCCAGCAAAGCAACGACACCGTAGGGTGCAAGATCGGCCAAGGTCATATCACTCGCATTATTACTACAGATGATGATGGGGATGCGCGCTGTATCGCTATACGATTGCAGCTCGTGGAGCAGCACCAGGCCATTACCCCCGGGCATAAACATATCGAGGATAATCACTGCTGGGAGCGCCTCGTCGAGCGCTGCCATGCCAGCCAGCACATCGGCCGCATAGACAGGCACCATACCAGCCCGCCGCACTGCCGCAAGCTGCAGCTCAGCAAACCATTGGTCATCCTCGATGACCAACACCCGCGGCGGCGATTGCGTCATAATAGCCTCTGTTGATACACCGCCTGGAGATCGATGTAGAAGGTCGCGCCATCGCGGTGCCGAACTGCCCCAATTTGCGCCTCCATCGCGCTGGCAAATTGCCCTGCAATGTAGAGCCCTAGGCCACTGCTGCCTGGCCGGCTGTGCAATGGCTGTGCGCTGACGCCAAGGCGTTGCTCCAGTTGCTGCCAGAGCGATGGCGGAATGGCCGGGCCATAGTCGCGTACCGCTAGGCGGATTACCTGGCCACCAGCTCGCCGGGAGAGTCGCACTACCACGGGTGCATCGCCTTCGCCACTGTAGTGGAGTGCGTTGTCGGCGAAGTTGCACAGAACGCGCCGCAGGAGGTCGCGGTTGCCGAGGCCCACCACTGCCCGCCGCGGTAAGCGTACCGTCAGGCGACGCCCCTTGGCTGCGTAGAGTGGCTGGAGCTCGGCCACGACGTCGCGCGCCACCAGAGCCAGATTGAGCGGCTCGATGCCAAATAATTCTTCGTGCAGACGGGTGGACTGCGTCAAGTCGGTGGTGAGGCGCAAGGCCCGCTCGCTGGTGAGTGCCATCCGCCGGGCCAACTCGGCCACCTCGACGGGCGACAGCCCCCCAGCCTCCAAGCTCAGCGCCAATTGCCGCAGCAGCGCCAGTGGCGACTTGAGGTCGTGTGCCGCCGCAACAAAGAGCGACGCCTCCCCCCAGGAAGCGCCGCTCATCATAACCGCATTCCCCTCCGTGCTCATACCAGCTGCATTGTAGCACAGATCGTCGCAATGTTCTATATTTATTCGTTAAATTTGATGGTTTTTATCAGGGCTTCGTAGTCGTTATTAAATACGTCGGCATCCGTCCGCACCGTGAGCGTCCGGTCGCGCATCTTGATCACCACTGCGGTGCCGCGGATATCTTTGCTAAAGTTCCCTTCCAGGCGGGTGCCCGTCAGGCCTTTGTCGTTGCTCCAGGCGCTCGACTTCAGTTCACCTTTTTTGATCTGGCTGTCGTAGTCGGCCACCGCTTTGTCGTAGATCTTCTGCTCGATGCTAATCCGAATGGCAATCTTCTGCGTGTCTGTCACTGGTGGCACGACACGGGGGTTGAGGTACGCCTCATATGTCTTTCCACCACCCTCACTCACATCAGTGGCTTGGTAGGCACTCCATGTCTTGGGATAATCAAAAGTTAGGCGGCCATAGTCATCTGGCCCAACGAATTGCAGCATCGGCTGCTTTTCGCGCTCGGCAAATTTCTTCTCGTCTTCGTCTGCTTGCGTCTTCTTGGCCTCAGCTTGCGCTGCGGTAATCTTGCTATCGAGGTTGCTCTTGGCCTCAGTATAGTTGGTGTAGGCCCAGGCCGAAAACCCACCAAAGAGCACCACCAGCAGTGCTAGTCCGATAATGGCAAAGGTGCTGCCACTAAGAAAACTTCGTCGTTTGTAAGATTGCTTCGTCATATCCCTATTATACTTATGCCTGGGGCGATAGACAAGAGCGGGATGCTATTTGTGCTGTTCTGCTCGCACTTGATACAGCTTATGTGCGCCTTGCTCGCGCACTGGTGTCCAGCCAGGCACGGCAAAGGCGTAAGAGATGAACCACAGGTCTGTGCCAAGGCGGGTGGCTTGCTGCTGCACATGGGCGGCCATCCGAGCGATGTCGCGCGAGTCGCCAAAGGTGTAGACCACTGTGGTGCCAGTTGGAAAGTTCGTGCGGTAGAGGTTACCACACACCACCATCGCTTTGGTATCACCACGCAAACGCCAGCGCGAGAGCAAGACGAGGAGCGGGTTGAGCTCCACGCCAAAGGCTCGTGCTCCTTGCTGGCGAGCAATCTTTAGGACAACGCCATCGCCCGAGCCCATGTCCACCAAGCAATCCTCTGGCCCAAGGCTATAGAGCTGGGTCAGCGCCCGCTGCACATCTCGGCGGTGTGACGGCACATAGGGTGCCCCCGTCAGCGCTGTCACGCAAAACAGCAGGATGATAACCAGGAGTGCCCACCACATCATGAGGCAGCTGCGTCCTCTGTGATAATAGTTACCTTATTTTTGATCTCTCTCAAGCGCTGGTCGATCTGCTCGGCAACGCGTGCTGCCTGTTGGTAGCGCTCTACCGCTGCCTCGAGCTCAAACTCATCACTGTCAAACCACGCTAAGATTTCTTCTAGCTGCTCCATTTGCTCACGCAGTGAACGGTTATCTGCATTGCTCTGCTGGTCAGGCTGCTGCGGCGCTGATGAGCTTGCTGGTGTATTATTGGTGGGCTGGCTATAATCCGGCGTGATTCCCTCTGCTGCAAGGGCCATTGCCAGTTGGTCGTCATCACTCAGTGTGGTACGCTTGGCCCGCGTGCTAGGTGTGGCGGATTTCGCCTGTTTCGTTGGTTGTTTTGCGTTCGACATGGGTTACCTCCGCTGTTATCATATCGCTATATCGCTCGATGGTGATCGTTTGGCCGACGGTGGCCTGGCCGCGCACCAGGGCGTAGCCACGCGCTAGGGTTGCTGCAGGGTTATACAGCCGGAGCCGGGCCTGCAGCGCTGCGCATTGCTGCTCGAGTACCTGCTGCCGCCTGGCTAGCTTCACTCGAGCTTCGGCCAGCTGATGCTGGACCGCTATTTGCTCATCATCTGCTGTGGCAATAATCGTTCGCTTCATTGCCTGCAACTGTTCGGCCAGCCGCGCTTGCACTGCCGTGGCATCAGGCGTGATGAGCTGAGCAGCGTTAGTTGGCGTCACAGCCCGGACGTCGGCGGCGAGGTCGGCTAATGTTTCATCCGTGTCATGCCCTACCCCAACCACTGTTGGCACGCGGCTTGCAGCGATCGCCCGCACCAGCGCTTCGTCGTTAAAGACTTGCAAATCATCGGCGCTGCCGCCACCACGTACAATCGCCAGCACCTGCGGCACGGTCGCACGGCGGTTACAGCGCTCAATGGCGCGGATGATCCGATCGGCCGCGCCAGCACCCTGGACTGGCACTGCATAGACATCGACCTGCATGCCGCCCCAGCGCTGGCTAATGATCGTCATAAAGTCGGCATAGCCTGCTGCCTGGGGACTGCTCACCACAGCAATGTGCTCGGGCCACTCGGGTACTGGCCGCTTGCGCTCTGGAGCAAAGAGTCCTTCTGCATTCAGGCGCTGGCGTAACAGCTCGAAGTTTTTCTTAATGCTCCCCTGCCCGACCGGTCGCACCTGCTGCACCGTCAGGCTGAATTTGCCGCGCGCCGTGAGCTTAGGTACGGCTTGCACTGCTATCTGCATGCCATCTTCTAGCGCCACCCGGAGCTGCCACACCATCATAAAGCAGCTCACGCTGCCTGTCTCGTCCTTGAGGTCAAAAAAGACAAACTTACCCTGGCGCACTGCCATGCTAGCCACCTCGCCCTCGACCGTTAGTACCGGAAATGCTCCCTCCAGTACCTGGCTGGCGCAGGCGAGGAAGTCGCTAACGCTCAGTGGTGGGAGGTTTGTCGCGTCCATAGCGCATGATGGTTAGTTGATAAAATGCATAGCCAAACACCAGTGTGGTAACGATAGCAATCACGCGGTAGAGCATCGTCCCAGCAATGGCTTGGCCCTGGCTCACGCCCGAGAGTGCCAAGATCCCCACCATCACCGCCTCATACGCACCAGCCCCACCAGGGGTAGCAACCACCACCGCCATTGTTGTAGCCACACCATAGGCGATAAGGATCGATGCCGGATTGACCGACACTCCCAGCGATTGGAAGGTCATCCAGAAGGGCAAGATCTCCATAATCGTAAAGACAATACTCCAGACAAAAGGCTGCCACAGCAGCTTCTTGTCCCGCCGTAGCTCGAGGAAATCGGTATGGAGGTCGTCGCAGTAGCGCCGCACCGCAGCTTCGTCCATTACTGGCTTTGTGCGCCGCAGGATACGCCGCGCGAAGCCGTTGATCGTCAGCGTGATCTGATGCGCCGCCTTGTGGAGCCGCCGCTGGCTCGTCAGTAAGTATACTCCCAGTAGCGTGATCATCGTCAGGCAAAATACCAGCCCCCCGCTCATCAGGATAATCCAGCGGTTCACTCCGCTATCGATCGTCACTATTACCACCGCCACTGCAAGAAACAGCACCACTGCCACAAAGCCCATAACATAGCGCACCATCTGGGCCATCGTTGCGCGCCCCGTCGAGACGCCGTATTTGCGTAAGCGCCAGTTAGCGTATGATATACCGCTCAGGCCACCACTGGGGAAGGCATGGTTGACGAAGTTTAGCTCCAGCGACAAGCGCATCAGGGCAAAGGGGCTGACGTCGCGCACGAAGCCCTTTTGCCGCAGATATGAGAAGATCATCTCGCCCGCTGCTAAATACCCCAACGCCGCCACCGGGAAGACGGCAATCAAGACCCATATATTGACCTGCTGCAGCAAATGCCACGCCTGGAGAAGTTCGTGCCGCGACAAGAATAGAATCAAGGCAATCAGCACAAACGTCATAATACTCAGCCAGGTGCGGAAGGACAGCTGTTTCATTTTTTTGATATATTTCTGCATAGCTAGGGTATATTATACCACGAAGCAGCGAGGCGAACCTTTTCTAACGCTTTAATCAGACTGAGTACGAAAGCTTGTCGTACAAGCTCGAGAGTGGTCGGCTACCTATATCTAACATATCGTTCGTGCCGCCACCCCTCCATTCTCACTCACTTTTGCGCTATACTAGGCATATGTATATTGCAATTCTTGGCCGGCAGCCGGCCCTGGGTGTGGCGGAGCTGGAGTGTCTGTATGGCGCGGCGGCGGTGCGTTGGTTTGGCGCGCAGGCCGCTACTATTACCTCTGATACGTTCGATTTTGAGCGCCTGGGTGGCAGCCAAAAGGCGGGCCGGGTGATGTTAGAGCTGCGCGGTAACTGGCTGGCGGTGAGCCGGCAGATCGTCCGCCACTATAGCGCGCAGTGGCAGGGCGCGCCGCACAAGACTACGCTTGGCATCAGTGCCTATGGCTTCTCTGCCACCGCCCGCGAGGTGCAAAAGACTGGCCTTATTCTTAAGACAAAATTGCGCGCAACTGACACCAGCCTGCGCCTTATTCCTAATGCCGCTCCAGCGCTCAATACTGCCACGAGCCACCACAACAAGCTTGGTCGCTCACCCCACCACATCGAGCTGCTGGTAGTGCGAGCCCAGGATGGGCGCGTTATTGTGGCGGAGAGTGTTGGCGCGCAAAACATTTCTGCTCTGGCCGCACGCGACCAAGCTCGTCCGCGCACTGATGCCTTCGTTGGTATGCTGCCGCCCAAGCTTGCCCGCATGATGGTCAATATGGCTGGGCCACTAGTGCAGCCTTCACTTACTACCGAGCACTCAGCGCCGCGCCCCGTGCTGCTCGATCCCTTCTGCGGCACTGGCACTGTCTTGCAAGAGGCGCTCCTCCTGGGCTACGATGTGTGTGGCAGCGACCTAAACCCTAAGATGGTCAGCTATACCAGCGAGAACCTCGCCTGGCTACAGCGTCGCTCTGCCGTGGCTACTCCTGGCGCAGTGCAGAATATTACTCAGGCTGATGCCACTACTTACCAGTGGGCAGACGCCCAGCAGCTCAGCGCTATCGTCTGCGAGACATACCTTGGCCAGCCCTTCTCTGCCCCACCTGCCCCTGCTAAGCTCAGTGCTGTGCGTACCACGTGCAACCATATCATTAGCCACTTCCTCACCAACCTTCGCCCTCAGCTGCGCTCTGGCACGCCACTGGTCATCGCCGTGCCCGCGTGGCGCGGCAGCGATAGGCAGTTTACTCACCTACCACTCATCACCCAGCTCGAGCGACTAGGCTACCAGCGCCGCCTACTTCAACACGTTCGCCTCGCCGACCTCTGTTATTACCGTGAGAACCAAGTGGTAGCGCGGGAGTTGTTGGTGATGGAAGTAAAATAATATTCACTAAATTAAAAGGTCTCAGTCATATCTACTGAGACCTTTGCGAGCGAAAATTAGAGCTACTGCCCTAACTCGTTATATTGTTTGTGCATGCTCTCCAGGACGACTGCGTCTTGATGCGCTGCAGTGCCAACAATTGTTGCCGCCTTTTCAAGAAAATAGGAGTTGACTCCTTCTAGAGATTTATGTATACCCCCTACTATTTTCTGTATAGCATCTGGGTCAATTGCTCGGTTACTTTCTTCTGCTCGTGCTATTTCTGCTTGGAGCGCTTTTAGTTGCTCCTTGGCATCTGCAACAGCCGCTAATGCTTTGCGTAGTTCACTTTCAGTTTGCCATCCCTCTTCGACTTCAACCGCTTTTGTATTAATCTCAGCAACAGTTGGCGGTACTTCAGCTGTACCTAGAGAAGACACTGATGCTTCGTGAGTGCCCGCCCCACCCTGAAGCGCTGCGAGTATTTGATCTCGATTTCGTGGCCCTGTCGGCTCGCTAGGCTTGGTAGAATTAGTAATCTCTCTTAAACTCTCTCGAAGCTCAGCTGCAGTGGGCGCACGATCACCTTGTGGAGTGTCGCCCTCTCCTTGCCTCGATGGCAAATCACACTCACCAACATTCCCAAGCGCTGCAAGCCGTGCCAAACCTGCCTCAGTGTCTGAACTGCCACTCGGTCCACTGTCTCGATATGGCCACTTATCCTGTGGCCCAAATCCTCTCGGCCCTTCATGTCCTGCCATCATCACTCCTTTTCATATCATTTATTGTATCTGTAGTATAGCTAATTATACCACCATAGTGCCAGCTATCCAACGCTGCTCAGTTAATACTGCAGCACATCTGCATCACTGTCTATGTTTTGTCCCCTTTTTCGCCACGCCTGCAGCTCAATATCTCGCTCGCTTGCGCACTCTTCTTGCCACTCTCTCCTCTCGCGTTATAACGGTCGGCATTCTTACGGCTGCTTTCAATCCACACCGCTTGACTTCGCGTGGGCCCTCACGTATAATCGTATAGATTGTTTATATTAGCTAAAGGAGTGATATGTCAAAAGTCAAAGCAGGTGGCTCAAGCAAGAACGTCCACAATAACGCTGGGGCGCGCCTTGGCGTCAAGCGCTTCGGTGGCCAGCAGGTCAATGCTGGTGAGGTCCTCGTTCGCCAGACAGGCGCTACAAAAATTGCCGGCCCTGGCACGTACATGAGCCGCAACTACACCATCCACGCCGCTCACAGTGGTGTTGTCAGCTTCAAGAAGGTCAAGAAATCTACCTTCACTGGCAAGACCCAGCCACGCACCCAGGTGTGCGTCAGCGCAGCGTAAGTGTTTTATAGCGCAAACGCAAAACCACCTCATAAACGAGGTGGTTTTCCTGTTTTTGATAATAAGCCCAGCACGCTTGGTGCGTACTACCAGTAAGTATCTATGCTCGTGCTATTTAGCAATAACACGCTCTGTCCTAAGAGATAACCAAACCAGCCCTTATTACTACTCTGCGCGTCCGAGTACCCGCTCCACGAGGAGGCTATTATCCACCTCTGTATCACTCGCTTTTGCCGCCACGCTCCCGACTAATTGGCGCGCATTATCTCCGCTGCGATGCTCATGTGTATCGCCTCCTTGAGCTGGCAGTATCTCTGTTTGTTGCTCTTGGCTGCTGGTAGTCGCATGAGTGGTATCAGTAGCGGGCTGCAGCCTGCCATCCTTTATCATCACGCCATAGGCTCTTTGCAGATATGCATTAGTGAAGTCAATGTTTTGCTCCTGTAGCACCGCGAGTGGCACACATTTCTCGAGCTGGTGGATGTTGCTTCGGTTGACTAGCTTGGTCATCCGCACTAGCACCGTGCCATCCTTGTCGATAATCTCTCTATCAATCCACCCTTCGTCGAGCTGGCCACTGCTGCGCAAGACATTCCACAGATACTGCGGCACATCTTGGCGCTTGGGAATACTGTGCGTATCGGGGTGAGGTGTGCGCTCTTGTGGCGCACCGTCCGCTGTGATTGGCTGCGTCAAGAGGTGCTCGGGCTGTCGTGGTGGGAGTGATGCCGAATATTTTTCCGTCATCTTTTTATAATACCATGAAACAATGCTGAAGAAAAATCACTCAGAAGCAAGGGCTCGCTGCACGCTTTGTTCGACAGCCCTCTGACCTCTGTTATTCTTGGCTCATGCCCAGGTGGTATTTAATGCGGGCCACGACGTCACCGATCATCACTTGCGACTTGACGAGGTAGTCATCCACTCCTAGCTGCTTAGCCCGCTCTTTGTCCTTGGGCTGACTCAGCGCCGTTAGCATGATAACGCGGACGTTGGTAGTGTCTGGGGTGTTACGCAAGATGTCGAGCACGTCGAAGCCACTAATCTTGGGGATCATTACATCAAGCAAGATCAAATCAGGCCGAACATCGACCACTGCCGAGAGCGCATCTTCGCCATTGTGTACTTCGCTCACCGCAAAGCCCTCCAGTTCTAGCCGCGAGCGATACACTGCCAGCAGCGCGGTATCGTCTTCTACCAAGAGAATTTTCTTTCGTCTGTCCATATGCTTTTATGGTAGCGTAGATTTAGAACAAATACAATACTTTTGGCGAACGATTGTTTGCATTTTGTTGGATATATGTCTACTCTACGAACTTTTGTAGTGCGCTATCGAGCTGTGGGTCGCGGCCAGCATTGCGATCATCGGTGCTCATTTTAACCTCAGTATCTGGCGCAATGCCCCCCTGCGAGATATTGCGGCCACTTGGGGTATACCAACGCGCCACGGTGATCTTGAGTTTACGGCCGTCAGGTAGATCAAACAACTGCTGCACGGTGCCCTTGCCAAAGGTCTTTTCGCCGAGTAATGTCGCTGCTTTGTGGTCGTGCAATGCCCCCGCTACGATCTCGCTGGCACTAGCGCTGTTGCCATTGACGAGGACAGTCGTCTTCACCCCCTTGAGTAGTGCCTGGCCGCTACTGTGCACGGTGTCGCGCACGACGTCGCCAGACTTTTCCACTACCACGACTTTATTCTCAAGCCACAGGCTTGCGACCTCGCGAGCAGCCGTTACATAGCCACCACCGTTGTCGCGTAGGTCGAGTACCACAGCCCGCACCCCCTGCTGGACGAACTGCTCTGCCGCTTGACGCGCAAGCCGGCCAGTTTGGTCATCAAACCGGGTAATAGTGAGGATGCCCACGCCGTCGCGAATCTGGCTACGCACACTGGCGTCATTTACCTTGGCTCGGACGATAGTGTATTCCTCGGTCGATTCCTCGCGCTGCATCACGAGCTTGACGGTTGTGCCAGCCTCGCCCCGCACTTTGCCAGCCACTACCTCAGAGTTCTGCCCCACTACCGATTGACCATTAATACTACGGAAGATATCGCCAGCCCGCAGGCCTGCCTTGGCTGCTGGTGAGTCATCGACGACGCGCACTACCGTTGGATGGTTGCCCCGTGATGCGATCTCCACGCCAATACCGCTCACTTCGCCATTGAGGCTACGGTCGAACTGCTCGGTCTCTTGCTTGTCCATATAGGTGGTGTAGGGGTCACCAGTAGCTGCAGCTAGGCCACGATTAGCGCCATCGATCAGCTTGGTATCGTCCAGCTTACCATCATATTCTGCTTTGAGCTTGCGATAGGTCTGCTGCACGCTGCTCAAGTCAATACTATCGGCCGATACCTTGAGGCCAAAGACTGGCGCAATCGCCGCATAGAGCTTGTCGGCATGCATCCCTGCCACAAAGCCAGCCCCCAGCAGCAGCACCGCCACCAGCAAGGCTGTGAGCTGCGATATAGTCAGCTTTTTTGGTTCATCATACTCATATTTCGAGCGGCTCGCGCTCGCCGTGTCACTCTGTACCATACTATGGTATTATACTACGCTCGGGCGGTGTGACAAAAGAATGTGAATAGCACACCGAGGCTTGCATTTTTGCCTCATCCTCGTATAATAGACAATTACCATTTTCTAACAAAACAAGTGAGGTTATCTGATGTCTCTTGCTGTTGTCAGCGCAGAAGCAGCGCCTGTTTACCTATTACCATCCACTGTTGAGGATGGCTCACCGCTGCTTGCTAGGCTTACCTCTCAGGCTTGCCAGGTTGGGCATCTTGCGCTTGTTGCTGAGTTGCCGACTATTCCGCGCCATAGCAGCGAGAAGCTCGATGCGATGCGCATTATCGACGACGAACGCCACCAGCGCGAGCAAACTCTTCATGGCATCATCGATAGCCTCACACGCATCATTGCCAAGATGAAAGGTAGTGCCCGTGATGACCAGCCGCCCATCACCATCACGCATAGTGAGATTACCTACGCGGTGCATTATTTCTATGAGCGCTGTCTCGACTGCCGCGATTGCGGCCACGGTTTTGACCAAGACCTCTTGGCACAGGAGCAGCACGGCTTTACCTACGGTGGTGAGAAGCCACCCAGCACAAGCGAAGCAATCAGCAACGTCAAAGAGCTCTTTGTCCTACTGGCCCATATGGCTCAGGTCGATACACGCGCCGCCTTTAGCAACAGCTACATCGCCCAGCTGCACACTGATACCCAGCCCCTCCGGCGCTGCGAGAGCGATGATCCAATTGGCACAGAGTATAACCAGTATGGGTACCGAGTTAGCCCGCCTGAGGTGAGCACTACCACTGATACAACCATCACCCAAACCGAAGCCCCGCACCAACCTACCCTATCTGCAGCGTAGGTCCCAAGAGTTCCACCCACCAAAAAACGACCACCGCTACCTGGGTGGTCGTTTGCGCTATATATTCTCTCCTACAGATAGATATACGTATCGTACGTACTGGCGGGCACCGTCATTTCGCTATAATGACCCCAGCCAGGGCCACCGGCGTTGAGGTAATTAAACTGGCTAATGCGGACAGTGTTGCTGCCAGCGTCGTAGCCTTCGATATAGACAATGTGCCCGTACTGCCCTGCCGAGATGACACCAAGGGCGTTGGCCCGTGGAGTGCGACCCGTCGAGAAACCAGCGTTGCGAGCAGCAGCCGGCCACATGTTGGCATTGCCCCAGTAGCGTGGTGCGTAGCCAGTCTTTTGGTAAGTCTTCCAGGCAGTGTAGCTTACACACTGGCGGCAGCCATAGCCCAGTGGGTCTTCGCCGCCACCGGATGCGCCACCGTGCGACAACGCATTGGCATCAACGGTACAGCCACCAGCCCATGGGTAACCACCCATCGAGCCATCGCCAGATGAGGTTGATATTGCACCACCCGCTTTCTGAATAGTTCGCTGGATTTCATCCTGCTGTGCCTTCTGGACGCGGGCTTTCTCACTCTCGCGGTCGGCGGTGAGCTTTTGGTAGTTTGCTTCTTCGTTTTGGGTACGGGCAAGGAGGTCGGCCTGCTCGCGCTCTTTTGCAGCGAGGGCTTCGCGGGCGTTCTTTTGGTCGGCCAAGACACGCTCGACTTCCTTCTTTTGCTCTTCTAGCTGCTTTTTGAGCTTATTGACCCGGGTGATCGTCTCGCTCAGCGTGGTCTGGATGCTATCGCGACGATCTTGTTCCACCACATAGTCGCCAAGGCTCCGGCTGCTGGCGAGCATCTCCAGCGGGCTAATGGTGCGGTCGACGTACATATCGGCCAGCGTGTCGCCCAAGGCGTCTTGGTTGGCCTTGATGTCGCGCTTGGTCTGGGCGATTTTCTCTTGCAGTTGGTCGTGCTTCTTCTGGCTGATATCAATCTGCGCTTGGATCATTGCCTTCTGCTTCGACAAGACTTCGAGCTCATTTTGCAAGCTCTTTGCCTTCTCGTTCAGCTCCTTGGCCTGCGACTGATACTGCCCAATCTCCTTATTGAGCGCATCGATCTGTCGCTGGTACTCCTCCTGCGACACAGCCGAGGCAGTCCCGGTGGTAACACCAAGGTAGGTGCTCACTGGCGTGCTGAGCGTCATAATCACGGCAGCTGCCACAATAACTGACTTGGTGGCAAGCCCCTTGGTTTTTTTGGGTGCGGCCACAGCAGTGTGGGCACGCGAAACAGATGTGGTGGATTGTTTCATATTTCTTATGGTAACAAGTGGTGTGTGCTTTGTCAACACAGGACCTCCTTTGTATCAATGCTAAATCTTTAGGTAACGGCGAGTGGCCACCAGCGATGAGATGACGCCAATGCATGCGCCCAGTGCCATCATCACCAAGGCAATAAGCCACCAGTAGGATGCTGCCATATCAATGGTGGGCTGGAGAGCCACCCCCCACTTCTTGAGCGAATTGCCCGAGAGAAAGAGCGTAATGATACCCAGCGTGGTCGCAATCACTGCGGCGATCACCCCATACACCACAGCCTCCACAAGGAATGGCCCGCGAATAAAGCCCCGGTCGGCGCCAATCAGTTTCATCATCTCGATCTCATCGCGCCGGTTGAAGATTGCCATACGGATGGTATTGAAGATAATCAAGAACGAGATAGCGATAAAGAGGACGCTGGCCGCTACTCCAGCCTTTTGCGACATATGCGTCCACTCTGCAATGCGCGTCGTACCGTTGCGCCGCTGGCTCATAAAGGTCGGTGTTTGGGTGGCGCTAATCAACGGTTTGAGCGCAGAATTCGTATTGACGAAGTCTATCAGCTGCGATGTATCGTTATTGTCATGCAGGGTGATACGGATCGTCGCAGGCAGTGAATTCGTCGCCTCCTTAAGGGCGTTCAGTTTAGCCTCATCGTCCTTATTAGCTTTGGCAAATTGCTCCTTGGCTTCCTCAGTACTAATAAAGCGTACTGACTCGACGTTGCTGAGGCGGCGCAAACTCACCAGCACCGGCTGAGCGCGCTCCTCCGAGACATCGGGGCGGAGGTAGATCGAGCGGTCGATATCCTTGTTGATAGCCTGAGCGGTATCGGCCAGCGAACGCTGCGCGACAAAGGTCGTAAAGACAATCAAGAGCGTAATCGTCATCACCAGCGTCGCAGCAACCGTCAGCCACGCGTTGCGGCTAAAGTTATTAACGCCATAGCGGCACATCCGGACAAACGTCAGCCACTGGCGACGGCGGCGCTTTTGCTGCATCAGGGCACGGGCGGTATCTTTGCGGCGGCTCATTGGCGGTAACTCCCTCTGGCTTGGTCGTGCGTGATCTTACCATGCTCAATGGTGATGACGCGGCGCTTGAGCCGGTTAACGATCTCGACATTGTGGGTGGTCAGTAGCACGGTCGTGCCATATTTATTAATCTTCTCGAGCAAACGGACGATATCCCAGCTGTGCTTAGGGTCGAGGTTGCCTGTTGGCTCATCAGCGATAAGAATCTTGGGCTGACGCACGACGGCACGGGCAATCGCCACGCGCTGGCGTTCACCACCACTGAGCTGATGCGGAAATTGCTTCTCTTTGCCCCGGAGGCCAACGAGGTCGATCACCTTAGGCACTGTGTTCTTGATCTCGCGGTTGCTCATGCCTGCAATCTCCAGCGCAAAGGCCACGTTTTCAAACACCGTGCGCTGCGGCAACAGCTTAAAATCCTGAAACACCACGCCGATCTTGCGGCGCAGCAGTGGAATATGCTTATCCTTGAGGGTGTCGTAGTCGATACCACCGACCACAATCTTGCCCGTCGTGGGCTTCTCTTCGCGAGTGAGGAGCTTGAGCAGCGTGCTCTTGCCCGCCCCGCTCGTGCCAATAATAACGACGAACTCATTGGGCTCAACATGCAAGCTCACCCGATCGAGCGCCGGCTTGGCGTCCTTATCATACCGTTTGGTTACTCTGTCTAACAATATCACTATACCAGTATAGCATATGGCTGCATCTGAAGACGAGATTGTTTACATGTCACAACGCGGTTAGTATATTACACTACTGTTATGATTATGACGTAGTTAATTAGACACTACTTATCACACATCTCAAAGTACAGTCGCAGATAACCACCCTACAAAATAACAAAAATACAAAAAACCAAGGTGAGTTGCCCCGCGAAAATAATAGTTATTATCTTCGCGGGGCGTAGTGGTGGTTATTTTTGTCTCTCGGTGGCCTAGACATCCATGATGGACTCCTCTCTGCACCTCTATGAGGTGCAACACGAGCCTAGCTCTTTGCTAAGCTCTCTTTCTTGTCACCATACAAAAAACAAAACAGAAGTATCCAGATACTTCTGCAACGAAGGCAAAGAACTCATGCAACATGACGTGTTGATGGTGGCAAAAAAGAGAGCTTAGCAATCAAGCAGCATCTTGAGGCTATGTAACCACTACATTATAAGATACGTATCAACCTACAACCTACGTGGGAGGGATACTCTATTACTCTATTACTCTATTAGCTTATATGTCAACAGTGTTATATACAAAAATGTTGTGATTTTGTCATCTGATAAGGTCGCTTGCCTGAGAACAGCAGTCATGCTACGGGGTTTAGTTTTATTCCTCCCCCACCCCCATCGCCAAATACGCCTCGATAAAGCCGTCGATGGCGCCGTCGAGGACAGCTTGGGCGTCGTGGGCTTCGTGTTTGGTGCGGGTATCTTTGACGAGGGTATAGGGATGAAGCACATAGTTGCGGATTTGCGCACCCCAGCTAGCGGACTCACCAGTGCGGAGGTCGGCCAGGCTGGCGGCTTGCTGCTCGTGCTGGAGCTGAGCGAGGCGCGAGCGCAGAATGGTGAGAGCGGTCTCGCGGTTTTGGATCTGGCTGCGTTCATTTTGGATGGCAACGACGATGCCGGTGGGCAGATGGGTAACGCGCACCGCCGAGTCGGTCGTATTAACGCCCTGCCCACCCTTGCCACCGCTGCGGTAGACGTCGATCCGGAGGTCTTTGTCCTCAAGCTGCACCTGCTCGGGCTCAGCGATCTCTGGCATCACCTCCACCAAAGCAAAGCTTGTCTGGCGCAAATGGTCAGCATTAAATGGGCTCAGCCGCACCAGGCGGTGCACGCCATGCTCGCTGCGTAGTTGGCCATAGGCATACGCACCATGAAGGCTGTATGTCGCACTCTTAATGCCAGCTTCTTCGCCCGTCGAGCGCTCGAGGAGCTCTGTTTGGAGGCTATGCTGCTCAGCAAAGCGTAGGTACATCCGCTCGAGCATCGCCGCCCAATCCTGAGCATCGGTACCGCCAGCCCCAGCGCTAATCTTAATAATAGCCGGTTGGTCGTCGTGCTCACCACTGTAGAGGAGGTCGCGGTGGCGCGCTTGGTAGTCGTGCTCGAGGGCGGCAAGCTGCTGCTCAAACTCTGGTATCATTGAATCATCGCCAAGATCCATGAGCTCCACAATATCGCTCGCCTGAGCCCGTAACACTCGCCATGGTTCTATTTGCCCTCGCAGCGCTGCTGCCTGGCGCGACACCTGCTGAGCGTGGGCTGGATTGGCCCAAATTTGCGAGTCGGCCAGCTGCGCCTCAAGCTGAGTGAGCTGGGTGGCTTTGTCAGTAATCTGCAAACGACGAATCGCATCGAGGATATCGGCGAGGAGCTGTGCGGCGCGCTTTTTGAGTGGTTGCATACGTCTATTATACCGCACTCTTGAGGTGCTGGCTCTACTATACGGCGCAAAGCATTGCTGGCCACACATATCACAGAGTATTGCTGCACGTTCGCTCACTCCGTTACCTTTGTTTCAGTAAAGTGTGGAGTCTCGCTGCTATTCCACTATCGCAATACACCAAGCAAAACCGAGAAGCCACCATCGCATGGATAGTGGCTTCTCATGTAAGCAGCATTGCGTCGCCTCGCGGCTTCCCTACTGCGGTTGGACTGGCGTTGTAGGCTGAGTTGGTGTAGCTGGTGCTTGGGGTGCGAGGAGCTTGGTGGTCATTTCATCAATGTGGTCAAGCCGGCGCACGAGGTATGGGTGGTCGCTCAAGGTCTGGGCAAAGCGATTCATTGGCCGATTGGCGGTGTAGCGCTGCCACTGGCGAGCGGTCTCGTTCATCCCCTCCGCCACGTCAGGGCCAATGTGCACCTTGACAAGCGCATTCTTGACGAGCTCTGGATCTTCGGTATAGGTAAGCGCCAAGCGGTCAGCCGTATACTCAGTGCGACGCTGCCAAAAGCCCGCCAGCCAGCCAGACACCGAGGAGACAAACGGCAGTGCCAAGAACGGCTGCAGATACAGCATAGCTATGGTGTGCTTATATTTAATGTGCCCCATCTCGTGAATAACGACTGCCTTGAGCTCATCGGGCGTGAGGTAGCGAATCGAACCAGAATGCAGCACAATACAGTATGGATTCATGAAGCCAAAGGCATAGGCATTGATGACCGGGTTCTGCGTGACGAAAATCTCTACCCGTGGCAAACCGAGGTCGGCCGCCGTGACGTTGGCCCAGTCGCGCAGCCAAGCATAATCGCTATACTCTACTTGCATAGCATTTCCCAGCATCTTCTGCCGCTCCATCCGGATGAAAAACATCCCGACAAGAAGGATGACACCAAAGAGAATAGCACCGCTAAACAAAGCAATAATAAGCCTCAGCCAAAGTGGGACTTGCTCTGCCTCCACACCAGTACCTTCTACGCTAAAATGCTCGGCCAGCGCCGTAAAAATAAAATACGCCGACGTCATAAAAAAGAAGCCAATAAAGGTGACTGCCAGCACGGTGTTGTCGCTAGACATAGCAGCACGGGCCACGGCAAGCTGCCCCTTGCTATACTGCGGCGCTGCGGCAGGCTGCGGTGAGTTGGTATATGGTTGCTGATTCATTGGGCTATTCGATTCCTTATCTTGTATCAGTTATATAGTTATTTGTATATATTATAGTATATCCTGCTCAATCGCAAAATAGCTTACACTCCACCACCCTGCACCGCTGCAATAAATTGCTCACCACGGTCGGCATAGCTGCAGTATTGGTCAAAGCTCGCGGCAGCGGGGCTTAGGATGACGACATCACCAGGCTTAGCCTGCTGCTTAGCGGTATCCACGACCTCTGTCATAGGCACACTACCAAGCGTTATGATAGGCGCAGCAACATTATAGTTTTGTAATACCGCTGCAATCGCCGAAGCATTTGCTCCCATAGTAATGATAGCGCGGACAGACTCACCCTGATCATACACCTCTTGTGCGAGTGGCTCGTAATCACCACCTTTGTCTGCCCCGCCAACAATGAGAACTTTGGGCTCCGCAAAGGCACGCAGCGCTGCAATGGCACTGCCCGGTGTGGTAGCAATACTGTCGTCATAATACCGTACCTCATCCTGCTCTGCTACGAAGGCTAAGCGATGTGGCAAACCAGTAAAGCTCGCCAGTCCTTCCGCCAGGCGCTGCGGCACAGCCTGTGGATCGAAGGCGAGCACTGCGCTCAGCGCAGCACAGGCATTCTCGATATTGTGCGCACCTGGCAGTTGCAGGCGGTCCGTTGCGCAAAGCCGCCGCTCACCCTGCCAAAAGGCACCATCTTTCACATACACCAGCCCATCGTCTGGCGTACCATAGCGATACGCTGGTGGCGGCGTACCCAGGCTGCCACGCGCAACATCCGTGTCAAGCGACTCAGCAATCTGCGCGGCATATGGATTGCTTGGATGATAAATACACACATCGCCTGGCCGCTGGTGCCGCCGAATATTAGCCTTGGCATCGACGTATTCGGCGAAGTTGACGTGTTTGTCGAGATGATCGGGCTCAATCATCAGCACTACCGCGATCTGCGGTGAGCGCTCGGCATCCCACAGCTGAAAACTACTCAGCTCATACACCACCACATCATCAGGGCCAATCTGCCCCAGCTGCGCCAAGGCTGGCCGGCCAATATTACCCACCACATGGACAGTGCGACCAAGGGCTTGCAGCATAGCAGCGATGAGACTCACCGTTGTACCCTTGCCCTTTGTGCCTGTCACGCCAATGATCGGCGCGGGGCAGCGTGCGAAGAACTCATTCGTAGCCGACCACACCGTCCCATCTGTCTCGATCCGCCACGGTGCCAATCCAGGGGTGCGCATGACGATATCGGCATCGCCCAGCTGAGCAAAGGCATCTGGGCCTGTCAATACATCCACCACCCCAGGCGGCACATCAGCAATGCGCCGCTCATCGGCTATCACAATCTCCGCCGCAGGCCACACCTGCCGCGCATAATCATACGTCGCACGACCCTCAACGTCGTACCCAGCAATCGCAACTTTCATACCGCTATTATAGCATACACAGCGGCCAAAACACAGAACATACAGAGGTCAGAGGGTGTATCATACTGCCCTTGTTCTTGGTACTCCCTCGTCATTCCCATCGATGGACGGTGACTCCACTTCTGTAGCGGTCTTGTTGATTTTTTGTGTATTTCTTATATAGAGATCACATTGGCATACCACCAAACACAATGCGCCGCAACAGCTCCCTCTTCCTCAATTTGCGCTCACTGCAACTATTGCTATAATATATAGTCTATAGTTAATTTAGTATCTACAACGAAGATAAAGGACACAAGCAATGGACACTCAGCCCACTCCTGGCCATAACCAACCAGCTATGACCTCGCCAACGAACACCATGAATATAAATGCATCGCAGCCTGGCAATACACCACCACCCCATTCGAGTAACCCATTGCTAGCAAACAAGAAACTGCTGTATGGACTGATTGCCGGCGCGGTGGGCATTGTGCTAGTCATCGTCATCATCATCGTTGTGGCTATGCAGTCGGCACCACCAAGCCGCAAAGACTTGCAAGACGCCCAGGCGCTCATCCGCACCCATAGCCGCACCGAGGATCGCCTACTGCAGCCACTTTCTCGTGGTGAGACGATCGACACCAAGGCATTTGCAGACAACCGCAAAGAGCTCATAAGCAAGCTTGGTAGTTCACGCGCTGTGCACGACGAAGATATCAAGCGTGCGTACGAGCAATACAAGCACGAGACGGACGAAGCCGTCACTGCACTGGGCAAGCTGCCGAGCTACTACTCCACCGTCGCTACCTTTATCAAAGAGTGCGCCGATACCAATACGCTCAACCGCCAAATTCTGAACTTTGACTTCCGCAAGGGTGGCAGTGCAGCGCTTACGAGCGCTCCTGCACTGACCGATAGCGAGATCGAAAAGGAAGCAAGCAAGACCTATGGCTCGTGCATAGAACAAGCCAAAAAAGTGCAAAACATCAGCGAAAATGACAACGCACGCAAGCTTGGCACCGAATACATTACGTATTACCAAAAGGTCAAAGACCACCGCCTCAAAGCTGCTCAATACTACCGCACACACAGCGACCTAACGAGCCGCAGCAAGTACAGCGGGCAAAACACTGCGCCCAAGATGCCCGACAACAGAGATAGCAAAGCCGAGACATACGTCATCGACGACGGCGTCCTCCACAAGAAGGATGGCAGCCTCACCGAGATGAACAAGCTACTCAACTCGAAGATGGCAGTGTACCGCGCAGCCTAAGAGCGCACGTACAAGATCAACACATATAGCCGACCGCTTGGTCGGCTATATAGTAGGCAGAAGGAAATAGACTAAACAACCAGTGCGGTGTGGTCTTGTGCTATGTATGCCGATCCTCTGAAAAACTTCGTCGAAGTTATCGGGGAGAAAGCAATCGGGCATGTCCTTAGGGTTGTAACCATATTTCTGGATATCCACCTGTGCTTGTTCGCTCACAAATTCTCCTTACGTTAGAATGTAGAGGATAGGTTACAGCTATACCTGATCACTCATAGCAGTGTACCATTACGACTCAAGAATCAAGTGCACTAAGCCACTATTTAGACGACCTAAGGTCACCCTCTTGGAAATCGTCAACCTTATCGAATAGTGCCATCAAACTTTCGCGCGTAGGCATACCCATGACATCCTCCATCCATTGCCATTCTTTGTCAGAAGGTGCATACGGGCCTGCGGTGAGCTCATTCATGGCTGTCAATAAATCTGAGCATTCCCGTTTTGTGAGGACAATCGTGACAAGGTCGTTATAACCTTTTTCTTCGTCCCCAGGGCGGTAACTTTTACTGTTGGTTGGATTGACGTCACTCATGCGTTGTTCTCCTTTGCTATTACTTTAATGATACAATGCAGTCTAATAAATGCAAGTGCTTCTCTGCCTGCCTTCGTGTCTCATACCTCCACTAAAAAATAGCAAAAATATTCTTATCAAGTTTTTATCTGCCAACAGACGAAATACCACTGCCAAAAACTTCGACTCTCATGGCGTAAAACAAGCAAATATACTAGGCAGAGGTGCTGCTACCCCTGTGTAAACAGCCCTTCCAGCTGCTCACCCAGCCGCACAATGTCGCTACGCTCACCGCTGCTTACACCAGCGAGTGCCCAGGTGTTGGCGGCAATAAATTCACGTGCTACGGCGTTCATCTGCTCGAGGGTCGTGCCTTTGATCTCTTGCGGCACCTTGGCATAGTCCTTCACATAGCCATCCCAGAAGAAGCGGCTGGTGTAGAATCCACTAATCTGTGCTACTGTTTGCGCCCCCATTTGGTAGCGCCCCAGGCCGTAGGATTTGGCTGCCTCAAGCTCGGCCTCGGTAATCTCACCACGCAGCACCGCCTGGAGCTCACTGACAATCAAAGCAAAGAGCCGCTCTGCCTTGTCGCACTCCACCTCGCCACCAAAGTCCCAGCTGCTCTCATACTTGCCCACCGAGCTATCACTAAACATCCCATAGGCCATGCCCTGCTTACGCGCCTTGCCAAAAATGCGCGAATGCATGGTGCCGGTGAGGATGTGGTTGAGGCAGTCGAGCGCAGCATCTTCTTTGTCGCTGAGCTCGCGCGGGATCTCCATCGACCAACCAAAGGTGAGGTTGCTGGCTTCTTTGCGGCGGATGAGGGTGGGCTTGCCACTGTGGAGTTCGTCGTGCGGCACCGCAAAGCGCTCACCACGCGGCAGCTGCCAGCTCTCGAGCATGCGCTTGATCTGCGCCTTGCGCCCCGCCATTTTGCCAGCAATGACAAAGCGAAGGTTGTCGCTGGTGTGGGTACGCCGGTAGTGTTCCTGAATATCGCTCAGCTGCACGTGAGCAATGGTGCGTACGCGCTGGTGGAAGGTGTAGATGTCATTCCCTAGCAGCTGCTGGATCTTGGGCCACAGCACTCGATTATGGTTGTTGAGGTAGCCGACAAGCTCGCTGCGCACATTACCCTTCTCGGCTTCGAGCTCCGTCTGGTTGAACTTTGGCTGGGTGATGGCCACCTGCTGCAACTGCAAAATACGCTCCCACTCAAAGTCCGCACAGTCCGCCACATACACCATAGATAGGTCGCTCGTCCAGGCATTGTGGTAGGCACCGTTTTTGATAAACTCCGCCTCGTACTCATGCTCGCTCGCAAACTGGGCATTGGCACCAAAGGCCATATGCTCCATAATGTGCGCCGTCTCGTAGATGTCTTTGCTCGCAACATAGCGGTTGCCCGCCCGGAATTGGAACTGGAAGCTCATCACGGTTGCGCCAGGAACGTCAATGAGAAGGCCACGGGCACCATTCTTTAGCCTGACCTCTGTTACTGTGTGTTGCATCTAGCGGTTCTTTTTGCGATTCTGCCGCTGGGCTTTCTTTTTCTTGCGGGCGGCGTTACGTTTGCGGTTGACGTCGGCAGTAGTTGGTGCCGCTTTTGTTTTGGTAAAGTCCTGATCGTGATTGGCTTCCCCATTCGTGATCTCATTCACACCGCGCTCCACCGAGGTTTCGGCCAGGCGAGTGAGCTCGGTGTCATGCTCGTTGTCGGTTGCCTCGCGAGTGATGGCGTCCGTCTTGCGCACTTGGTAGATTGCATGGAGGACCTCCGCCCGGAGATTAGCCTGCAGGCTGTCGAACAGCTTTTGCGACTCAGCGCGGTACTCCACCAGCGGGTCGCGCTGGCCCACGCTGCGCCAGTGAATCCCCTCGCGCAGGTGCTGCATATTCTCTAGGTGCTGCATCCACAGTGTGTCGAGCACCTGCAAGTACACCTCGCGCTCAATACCGCGCAGTAGCTCGCTACCCAGTTCGTCTTCTTTATCTTGATACAATTTTTTCGCCGCATCGAGTGCCATCTTGGTCCGGACGCGGTCGCGCTTCTCGGCACCGATTTTCTTAATCTCGTCTTTGTCCAGTGGGAAGATCGCGCCAAACTCCTCAACAAACTTTGGGTTTTGCTTGGCTGGTACCTCTGTGAGGCTCTCGACTGCAGTGCGCAGCAGGCGCTGAATTTCTGGCTTGATGTTGTCGCCATCGAGGATCTTGCGCCGCACAGTGTAGACCACTTTGCGGTGGCGGTTGATGACGTTGTCGTACTGAACAACATTTTTGCGCGCATCGAAGTTAAAGCCCTCAACCCGCTTTTGCGCCGCCTCAAGCGTCTTACTGACTGCTTTGTTTTGAATAGCCATGTCTTCTTCTACTCCAAGGCGCTCCATCAGGCCAGCAATACGCTCACCCTGGAAGATCCGCATCAGATCGTCTTCGGTCGAGACATAGAATTGGGTGTCACCCGGGTCACCCTGGCGGCCACCACGGCCACGTAGCTGGTTGTCGATCCGGCGCGACTCATGCCGCTCGCTGCCGATCACCACCAAGCCACCAAGCTCCTTCACGCCCGGCCCAAGCTTGATGTCTGTGCCACGCCCCGCGATATTTGTCGCTAGCGTCACGGCACCCTTCTCACCAGCGTGTGCTACAATCTCGGCCTCACGCTCATTATTCTTAGCATTGAGGATCTCATATGTAATGCCTGCTTTGTCTAGCCACTGGGCGATCAGCTCATTCTTAGCGATCGAGCCCGACCCCACCAGCACCGGCCGGCCTTGCTCATGGTACTTCTTGATGGCAGCCGCCACAGCTTTGAGCTTAGCCTTCTCGGTTTTGTAGATAAGATCTTGGTGATCTTTGCGGGTAATTGGCTTATTGGGCGGCACTACCACCACATCCAGGCTATAGATCTGCTGGAACTCCTCTGCCTCAGTAAAGGCCGTACCGGTCATACCACTGAGCTTCTTATATAGGCGGAAGAAATTCTGGAAGGAAATAGTCGCCAGCGTCATACTCTCTTGCTGGACGGGTACGCCTTCTTTCGCTTCGATCGCCTGGTGGAGGCCTTCGTTGTAGCGGTTGCCAATCTTGAGGCGGCCAGTGTGCTCATCGACGATGATAACCTCGCCATCATTGGTCACCACATAGTTTTTGTCACGATGGAAGAGTGTCTGTGCGCGCAGAGCTTGGTTGATATGGTAGACACTGCGGACATATTCAGGGGTGTACAAATTTTTTATGCCAAGGAGTTTCTGTACCTTATCGATACCACTATCTGTCAGGGCCACACTGGTGTGCTTTTCGTCGAGACGGTAGTCTTCCGGCACAAGCTTGGCAGCAATCTTGGCAAATTGGTAGTAGCTATCAGGGTTCTCAGCCGCGGGCGCACTAATGATGAGTGGGGTACGCGCTTCGTCGATCAAGATGGAGTCCACCTCGTCTACAATGGCAAAGTTGAGCTCGCGCTGACGCACCAGGCTAATCTCATTGACCATATTATCGCGCAGGTAATCGAAGCCAAACTCGTTGTTTGTCCCATAAGTAATATCTGCCTCGTAGGCTTCGCGCCGTGTACAGGGGCGGAGCTTTTGCATGCGTGGGTCAGTATGGTTCTCGTTGGTATACGTGCCATCGTAGAGGAAGGATGCTTCGTTAATGATCACACCAGTGCTAATGCCCAGAGCGCTGTAGATCTGCCCCATCCAGCCAGCGTCACGCTGCGCCAAGTAGTCGTTGACGGTCACGACGTGCACACCCTTGCCCTCGAGCGCATTGAGGTATGCTGCCAGCGTAGACATCAGGGTCTTGCCTTCACCAGTCTTGAGCTCGGCCACGTTGCCTTCGTGCAGCACCATCGAGCCAATCAGCTGCACATCATAGTGCCGCTCACCAATCACCCGGTCGGCCATCTCGCGCACCACCGCAAAGGCATCGGGCAGGATGGTATCGAGCGTCGTGCCCTTCTTGTGCAGGCGCTGCTTGAGGACCTCTGTTTGCTTGGCTAATTCCTCATCCGAGAGTGCCTTATATTTGGGCCCAAGCTTGTTGATCTCGTCTACCTTCTTTTGTAGACGCTTCAAGATCCGCTTTTGCGGATCGCCAAAAATCTTCGTCAGTGCTTTTTGCTGTGTTGTTGCCATAGTGTCAAACTTCCCTCGCTTTCCTCTCTAAGCGGCCATTCAATTCAAAAAACTCCCCTCATTATACCGGGTTTGCGGCTATTTGGGAAGGGTAGCCCACACAAAGTATGAGCAAGAGGCCGATACCCAACCGATACCAGCCTCTTAACTCTTGCATACCTATCGTCTACTCCGTAGGATGATCCTGCTCGCGCTCGAAGCTACGCTTGAAGCGAGCGAGAAGGCCACGGCGACCAAGGTGTGGTAGCTGGTTTTGCTTATATTTGCGCAACTGGCCAGCGAGTTTGCGCTCGACAATGTCGGTGGCAGCCAGGACGTTGAGTGTAGAGTCTTTAGCCTTGATGGTTTGGTCTGGCACAGTAATGACCACCTCTACCTCATATTTATTGCCATGCTCGCCATTGATCTCCTCGATGCGCACCATAGCACTGACGGTCTTGCGAGCGTGGCGCGACACCATGCGGTCGAGCGCACCGATCTTCTTGCGGATGTATTTTTTGGTTGGCTCGTCTGGCGAGTATTTGCCAATACCGGTAATGTCGATGTTTGCGATCATGCTGACCCCTTTCGTGTTAGCAACTTGTGCTTATAGTATAGCATGGTTGAGGAGAAAACAGGGGTTGTTATGGGCACATTATCAGCGCAGGTAGAGACCTTCGGCTAGCAAGCTTATCCGATAGGCCACCTCTTCTCGTAGCTTTTTAATCTGGTCGAGCAAAGCCTCAGTCTCTTTGCTCTTAGGCGGTGTCTCTGTGCGGCAGTGCGCTCCTTCGATGAGATTTATGACATCTTTCAACTCTTGCGCATCAGTCTCTGCGCGCTCCATGTCTTGCTCACCATCTTCATCTACCGACTAAAAAAACGTGTACGGCTCACTGTCGAGCTGATCTGACCGATCTGCCTGGCTGCCATGGATACGCTCAATTTGCCACTGACCATCATGACCATCTTTTGGACGACCAGACTTCGAGCGATACACCACCCAGTCTTTACCATCAGGCGCCATAATAGCGACAGTCGGGCCCCAAACAACTGGTAGACTATAGGGCACAACGCCAAATACCGCTATATACTCGCCCTCGGGGCCTGTCAAGAATATCGTACGCTCGGTGGCGTTGGTTTCACCATCTTTGCTGAGCTCTGGGTTGGTTTGGATACGACGCTCCTGCAAAGCACTCTGCCTCCACCATGCATACTCGAAGGGTCTTTCTGTTAAGATACGGCTGAGCATTTCTTGCAGCTGGTCTGCCAATTTTGATGGGTCTTGCCGCTCTCCGTTTGCCGGTGGCTGTTTTTCGTTCATTCTCGCTCCTTTGTTGCAATCTTTTCATCCTATAGTGCAGTATATTGTAGGTAATGTCAAATGGCTGTGAGCCTAACTCCCACAATTCCGCTCCTCAGCACCAGCCCATTCTCGCGACTTTATTCAGGTAGAGCAGCAGATTGATTACTATAATCGACTTCAACTCTAACGCTGGAGGAGACGCGAAAAGAAACAAAGCGCTTTAATCTCGCAAGTTGTCTGCTTCGAACGCCACTGGCTCCCCTACTTGCGGTGCGCCGCACCGATTGCTTCGCTAATGGAGACATAATCGTCTCGGTCGAGCAGCTCTACCAAGCCTTCGTTGATATCGCCTACCACCTGCGGCCCTTCAAACATCAGTGCCGTCACCAGCGCCACGAGGCTCGCGCCAGCCCGAATCTTCTCATACGCATCCTCCGCCGTAAAGACACCGCCCACACCGATGATAACAAAGCGGTCACCATACAGCGCATACGTCTTGTGGATAAGCCGCGTGGTAATGGCCTGAGCTGGCCGGCCACTCAGGCTACCGGGGGTGTCGTCGGGCAAAACACTTGGGTCAGTGAGCTTGCTGCGGTCTTTGACGAGGTTACCGATCGTCAGGCCTGCCACATTATGCTTATCGATGATGGAGAGGAGCTTGGCAAACTGCGTCCACGTCTTGTCCGTCGGCATTTTGATAAAGACGGGGCGCGAAAGCTTCAGCTCATCCACCGCAGTGAGAAGTTTCTTGAGGCGAGCGGGCGTGGTGAAGGGCTCGCCGCCATAAGCATTAGGGCAGGAGATGTTAATCTCGTACAGTGGTGCACAACCAGCTTCTTCAAGCTGGCGAAGGCTGTCGCAGTAGTCGGCAATCGCTTGCTTGGGGCGGACTTGCTTGGGGCTGTTGGTCTTAGCCACCGATACACTGAGCGGAAAGTCGCGCCAGACCCGTGGTGAGTAGCTGCGGATCTGCTCAATCGCCTTGGCGACGCCGCGATTGGCCAACCCAACATTCACGACAATCGACTGCTCGCTGGCCAAGCGACGAAACCACGGCTTGGGATTACCCTCACAAGGCACGGCTGTTACTGAGCCGCCAATCTCAAAGCCGCAGCCGATTTTCTTCGCCACCGGAGGCAGATCAAAATCTTTATCCAGCCCAGCAGACAGGCCAATAGGATTAACAAAATTGAGGCCAAGAATAGTCTGCTCGAGGCGAGGGTTCTTGTAGCGCCAGCCACTAAGGAGCTGCTCACCCCGGATGGCATGCAGTGCCCGTGCCGTCCAGAGCATCGACTGATGCGCTGCATCGGGCTGCCGCCGGAAGAGAAGCGGCTTGGCAACTTTGGCATAACCTTTGCGGCTCATTTTTCTGATTGTGCGCCCCATCTAGAGTACCTCCCTATTGTTCAGATATGGCTGCAGCACCGTTGGCACGCGGAGCTGGCCATCCGTTGTTTGATAATTCTCAATAATCGCTACGAGTGCGCGAGCCAAGCTCACTGCAGTACCATTGAGGGTGTGTACCACCTGGAGCGAGCCATCGGCCCGGCGAACGCGGATGCCGAGGTTGCGTGCCTGGAAGTCGGTGCAGTTACTGCAGCTGGTAAGCTCGCGGTAAGCTCCATCAACGGGCGACCAGTACTCGATGTCATACTTCTTGGCAGCTGGTGCACCTAAGTCTCCCGCCGCGATATTTACCACGTGGTATGGCACACCCAGGCTTTGCCAAATCTCCTCCTCCAGTGCGAGGATTTTCTCGTGCATCTGAGCCGACTGCTCGGGCAGGCAGTAGATATACATTTCGAGTTTGTTGAATTGATGCACCCGGAAGAGCCCGCGGCTAAACTTCCCGGCAGCGCCAGCCTCTTTGCGGTAGCAGGGGCTGTAGCCAGCGTAGAGGAGCGGTAAGTCCTTTTCGCTTAGGATTTCATCGGCATGGAAGCCTGTCAGTGGGGCCTCGGCTGTGCCAATAAGCATAGTGTCTTCACCTTCAATAAAGTACTCGTTACTCTCCTTATCGCTCTTGGGTGCAAAGCCCGAACCACGCGCCACGCGACCACTCACCATGTGTGGCACCGTCATGGGGCGGAAGCCTTTGCTAACAAGGAAGTTAAGGGCATATTGGTAGATGGCATTCTCGAGCAGCATGAGGTCGCCCAGCACATAGTAAAACTTCGTGCCAGCCACCTTGGCACCGCGCTCGAAGTCGAGCCAGCCCCGGCTCGTAGCGAAGTCGAGGTGATCTTGCGCTGATTCACGCCGCTCACCCCACTGCTTCATCTCCACACTGTCTGCCTCGCCGCCCAGTGGGACGTCTGGCAGGGTGATATTTGGCACTGCTTCTAACTGAGCAAAAAAGTTGTTCTCTACGGTGCGCAGCTCTTCTTCCAGTGTGGCGAGCTCGGCTTTGAGTGCCTTGCCTGTAGCGATGAGCTCTTGGCTTGGCTTGCCACCTTTCATCTGAGCGGCTGTCTCGTTGCGCGTGGTACGCACAGCATCCACCCGCTGCTGAAGCTCCCGGCGCTGGTCGTCGCATGCGAGAAGCGCTGCGATGGACACCTCATAGCCCTTATGGCGCGCTGCTGCCTGCACCTCGTCGGCATGCGCGCGAATATAACGAATATCTAACATAACTATATTATATCAGATACCACGCCAAGCGTAATGGCAATTTGTTCGATAAAACTTCCGGGCACGATGGCCACCCAGCCACGGTACTATTGGACAAATAGCACGGCCTGCAGACCCCCATTTTTGCCTCACTTTTCTACTCTCGAGCACTCCATGAGCTAGGAGAAACTAACACAGAACCAGCCCTAGGAGCTGGTTCTGTAGAGGTTGGTAGTGAGCTACCTAGCTTAGTCTGATATCTTGACGATGCTGAGGCTTGCATCGGTGATATTCGCGTCTTGGCCAGCCGAGTAGATAACAAGCTTGAGCGGCGTCCCGGCCGTTACTCGCATCAGGCGAGTGTACGGCATAGTAAAGCGGTAGCCGTGTTGGTTGTGGCTCCACACCCCTTCTGGGGTGTCGCGAGCCGTGTCGTTGACAGCCTGGTATACACCACGGGCCGACGATGTGTCGTTCAAGCGAATCCGCGATTGGATCAAGTAGACGCCATCACTTGGTGCGATGTACGATTTGCTCCCGGCATCCCACGACCCGCCACCGTTGTTTGTCACGACGGTCTTGAGTGGCACTGGCGCAAAGGTATCCTTGGCAATCGTCGCAGCCGTAACGCCGCCATTGCCATTGCCAAGTGTTGCCGTAAAGATGGTCATCTGGGGGAGGCTTCGCCATTCCATGTCACAGTTTGCTGCCGACTTCTTCGACAATATTTGGCCAACCGTGCCACCCGCCGGTACCGTGCTACCTGCAAAGGTAAGGCCGAGCTGAGATGTGCCATTGCCCGTGACAGTCATATTTGGTGAGCATGGCTGAGTGCTGTTGGTAACATTAATCGTTGCGTTGGTGCCATCCTGACCTTTGGGTCCAGTAGCACCTTGCTGCCCCTGGATACCTTGAGCACCTTGTGGACCGGTCTGGCCGGGATCACCCTTCTCACCCTTGAGGTCGGTGTAGGCAATGAGGTTTTGCCAGGCTGTTTCGCCAGTGTAGCGCCACTGGATGTAGAGCGTGCCCTTCTGGAGCTCGATTGTTCGGCCATCGGCACCTGCTGGGCCAGTTTGACCCTGCGGACCTTGTGGGCCGGGCTGGCCTGGTTGGCCTGGTTGCCCTTGCGGCCCAGTGTCTCCTTGGTCACCCTTTGGGCCGGGTACGCCTTTTTCTCCTTGTGCACCAGGTGTGCCTGGTGCACCCTGCTCGCCTTTGGCACCTGTGTCACCTTTCGGGCCAGCGTCACCCTTCTCGCCTTTTTCACCATTTTTGCCGTCTTTGCCATCTTTGCCGGGCTCGCCTTTGTCACCTTTTTCGCCCTTGTCGCCCTTGTCGCCCTTGTCGCCCTTAGCGGCCGATGCACCGTCTTTGCCATTGGCCCCGTTTGCACCGTCCTTACCGTTGGCACCATTCGCGCCGTTTGCGCCATTCTTGCCAGCTGCACCACGAGCACCATCACGGCCACGTGCACCGTCTGCACCATCGCGGCCATTGGCACCGTCTGCACCTCGTTCGCCACTCGCACCAGCCTCACCGCGCGCACCTTGCTCGCCTTTTGCCCCACGCAAGTCCTCGACCGAGGCAATATCGTGCCACGCGCCATTCATAAATTGCCACTGAATCTTCCCATCATGCTGGCGCAAGCTCACTTGGTCTGGCCGCACACCCTTGAAGCCGCTATTGTAGCTGTAGCTCCATGGCCACCACCACCAAAGCAATATAATGATGATTAATAATATCCCAAACAAGACAAATACAAGCGAACGACTTGCAAATTTTTTGCGGTGTTCATTCATAGCTATACCCCTATTTATACCCTTTTGTCTGATTATAGCACAAGCATTATAAAATTAAAGAGTAATAGCTTCTCGGCCTTCGAGGCTTGACTATTTTGGGTCGCTTCTCTCCCCCTACCTCTGTTAGGTGTACAGTAGTACTCCTCTTGGCCAGCCAAAAACCCGCTTTGCCTACCACAGCAAAGCGGGCTTGAGACTCTTCGTAGCTATGCAGATTACTCTGTGCGCAGTGCTTCGATTGGGTCGAGCTTGGCAGCCTTGCGGCTTGGCAGCCAGCCAGCAATGATTGCCACCAGCATCAGGCCAGCCACCACCGCAGCAGCATGCTCTGGTACAAAGACGAGGAGCTTATGATCGCCAAAGCCGAGCTTCTCCGAAATCACCGGGTTGAGCGCCACACCAGCACCCCACGCGCCCAGCACGCCCAGCGCACCGCCCAGCAGGCCCACCCAGGCAGCCTCGTAGCGGAACAAGCGGCCAATATCGCGCCGGCTGGCACCGAGTGCCTTCATCAGGCCAATCTGCTGCGTCCGCTCCAACACCGAGATGTACTGCGTGTTGACGATGCCAAAAATACTCACTATTAGCGCCAGCGCACCAAAGCCTAGCACAACCCCTTGCAAGATATCGACAAAGCGAAAGAGCGTCTGCTGCAGATCCTTGGCAGTAGCTGCGGCGTAGCCATCTTTCTCGAGGGACTTCTTGGCAGCCTCGGCATCCTGCTTGGCAACCGCGGTGGCAGACATGTACTTTTGGTATTGGCTCGTACCCTTGGTGCTGTAGTCACTCAGCTCGCGGGCTACTTTGGCATTAATCCCAATGCCGCGCATTGCTTGGGTTTGGTCGGCCGATTTGCGCGTCACGGCCGCAATGGTGAAGGTCTTGTGCAGCTCCTTGCCATTAATCAGCTCATTCACCCCAGCCTGCCCCTTCTCAGCAAAGACCTGGCCAAGCATCGCTTCGTCGATCTTCTGTGGCATTTGCACCACTGTGACAGTCAGCTGCTTACCCACCATTTGGGCAGGTGATTGCCCGAGCGTCTCGGCATAGCTCTCAGGGATGACGGCTTCGCCAGCCACGAGCTCAGTACCCTTGCCCAGCTGCTTACCCGCCACGACTTCGGCCGCGAGAGCACCATCAAAGACACTCACATCACTGCTGTATTTCTTGTCTTTCTTGGCTGCAAAGCTTACATATTTGGGCTGGAGCTGATAGACTGGCCTCACTTTCTCGAGGTCGGTGCGGGCCGTGAGCTTATCAATGTCTTTTTGGGTTAAGGCTTTATAATCATTGCCATAGCGGTTGATACTATCAGGATTATACTCACGCAGGTCAGCCTGCTGGCCCGATTGTGCCCCGATGAGTCGCTTGTCTTTGACGACAAACACCGCCTTGGCATCAATATTACTGCTAATCAGCCGATCAATATACTGGCGTGCACCCTCGCCCGCCATCAAGCTCGCCATAATGGCGAAGCCGCCCACCGCGATAGCGATACTGGTAAGCAGGGTACGCATCTTGGCGCGGCGCAGGTTGCGGCCAGCGCGGCGAATGATATCAGTCGTCTTCATGGTTAGTCTGCCCTCCTTGGTGTTGGCTTGGTGGTTGTGGATTTAGCTTTTGTGGTGGTGCTCGTGGCTTTTTTCGTTGTTTTCTTGGGCCGCGAGGCAGGTGCTGTGGCTTTGGCTGGGCGACGAGTTGGCGCCTTTTTAGCCTTGGGAGAAGCTGTCGCCTTATCATCCATAGCGCTGTCGTGATCAATCACCCCATCTTTGATGCGAATAATATGCTGGCAGCGCTGCGCGAGATCCTCGTCGTGTGTAACGATGATGAGCGTCGCACCATGCTCCTTGGCGTAACGAAAGAGCAGGTCTTCCACCACTGCAGAAGTTGCTGAGTCGAGATTGCCCGTCGGCTCGTCGGCAAAGAGAATCTGCGGCTCAGCAGCAATTGCTCGAGCGATCGCTAGGCGCTGCTTTTGCCCACCACTGAGATCCTTGGCTCGCGCTTTGATCTTATCCTCCAGGCCAACTGCCTCGAGCGCCGCCACGATACGCCGCCTGCGCTTACTGCGCGGCACACCTGCGGTCTCGAGCGACAGACTCACATTGTCATAGCAACTCTCGCCGCCCTCCACAAAGAAACTCTGGAAAATGAAACCCATCGTCCGCGCTCGAAAGCGGTCGGTCGCCTTGGGTTTGAGTCGTAAGATATCCTCACCGTTGATGATCACCTCACCCTGCTGCGGCTTATCCAGGCCAGAGATGGCATGCATCAGCGTGGACTTGCCCGAGCCCGACTTGCCTAGCACTGCCACGCTCGACCCCTCCTCGATTGCAAGACTTACGTCCTTGAGGGCGGTGAAGGTGTTTTTCTTCTTGCCGTAGACTTTTGTAATGTTTTTTATTTCGATCATTGCGCCTCCATAAGCTGCTAATGTTAATAGCAATTATACCGCAATCACCTAGTGAGAGCAAACTAGGTGGACAACGATCGTGGAGTTTTTTCTCACGCTTCAGAACAAGGCTGGGTCGAGAAATATTCTTGCGCGTGAACCGTCACTCCCCACTACTTTATCCAGGTGAGGCAAGTGTGAAAACAAGCTACGGAGAAATTACACTGGTGCCAACGCGCCTACCGCGAGTAGGATGATGAGCAGCGTGCCAAGCGCCAAGCGATAGCCGACAAACTTATCAAATGAGTTACTCGAGACAAAGCGCAGCAGCCACGAGATTGCCACATATCCCACCACAAAGGATATGATAATCCCCAGTATCATCTGTGGCCAACCAATCAAGCGGCCAATCTGCTGCGACTGCGTGATGGCTTCCAACCCACCAGCTGCCATCAATGCCGGAATCCCCAGGAAGAAGCTCATCCGCGTGGCAGTCGTGCGGTCGATATCGCGGAACAACCCCGAAGCAATTGTCGCCCCCGAGCGCGACACCCCCGGGATGAGTGACAAGCACTGCATCAGGCCCATTGCCATAGCATCACGCCAGGTGAGGTTGCGCTCATGGCGTGTCTCACGTCCTCGGCGGTCAGCCAAAAACAGTACAATACTCCAAATCATCAGCCCAGCCGCTACAAACCACAGGCCGCGTAGCACCGTCTCGATCGTATCCTTAAGGAGCAGCCCTACCACTGCAATTGGCAGCGAGCCAATGATGACATACCACCCCATTCGGTAGTGAAACGTCCGCGCCCGAGGATTCACCACGCCAGCACACCATGCCGAGGCAATGCGCCAAATATCCTGCCAGAAATAAACAATCGCCGCAGCAATCGCTCCAATCTGCACCACCGCTGTAAAGGCGACAAGCCCCGGGTCGCTCACCGAGTAGCCCAGCAACTTCTCTGCCAGCATCAAGTGGCCCGTACTCGAGATGGGCAAAAACTCAGTAATCCCCTCGACAATGCCAAGAATAATAATATGAAGCCAATCCATGATGTTCGTTCCTTATGTCTTGTACCAAGTATACCAAGTTCGCCACAAAGCACCAAGCCGGAAATTGCAGAATGTAGCATCATAGGACTCATTCTCAATCTGATCATCGCACCCTTAAGTGCACTCTCGGATTGAAATACATCCGGATTCAGTTTGAGCATGGTTGGTGGGCTATGTTCGTGGCTGATCTATTTTCGTTCTTACACTCAGAAGCGACCACGACGAGAGAATGGCCGCTTCTTTGTTTTTTGCAGAAGAAAGACTGAACAATAGATGCGCACTGAAGCAAGCAAAGCAGGAGGCTTTACCACCCGCCGCCACCTCCGCCGCCTCCGCCGCCGCCAGAGAAGCCACCACCAGTCGAGCCTCCACTCGACGACGAGAAGTCGCTAGAGCCAACAGAAGTAGAATCGGACAAGCTACTCATACTCGAGACAAACATTGCTGCATTGAATGCGCCTTGGCCAGCATACCAATCGGGCTGGGTGCCTACTTCCTCATAGTACTGCCCCAGCTGCTGGCTCCACTGCTTCTCTTGGCCAAAGAGCACAGCATAGGGCAAGACCCGCTCGTAGAGTTTGACAAGCTGAGCGTGGTCACCAATATCAACTTTTTCGGCGGTCTCAGGGCTCTGCAGTAAACGTAGACGGTCGGCCTCGGCGTAGCGGATATACATCTTGAGCCCCAGTAGGTAGCGGCGCAATGCCAGCCCTTTGTCCGACAGTGGCTTAGCAAAGCCTAGCTTGCCAATGATAATCACAATAAAGACCCCTGGGAAGAAGAGGAATTGCAGCCCGCTGAGGAACGGCACAAACATCGTAGCTGCACACAGCACCAGCACTAAGGCACCTAGCACACCCGCAAAGATGCGAAAACCCCGTGTGCCCTTCCGGCTTGTGTCGCGCAACTTATATGTGTGGTCGATGAGATTATCGAGCTTCTTGGCATTATCACTCAGGCGGAAGGCGTAGGAGGTATTGTTGCGCAGCGTCTTGAGGTTGATGCGCTCTCCCACCGCAGGCAAATGGCCGAAGATATCGCCCAGGATCTCTTGCTCCTCAGGGTGGAGGCTGCTGACATCTTTGATGACTTCAAGCTCGTACTGCGCCCGCGAGAAGAACGTCTTGGGCTTGACCTCAATCAAACGAATGTAGTGCCGCACTGCCCAGTCGATCATCTGCGCTGCCATGGCCGAGCCCTTCACCATCCGGAATGGCCGCACGATCTCTGCCGCCGTTGTCACACTTGTGCTCGGCGGTGGCAGGTATTCTGGCACAATCGTCCCTAGCTCCTTACTCCGGCCAATCGCCCGCTGATAGAGCCAACACACTACGCTCGAGACAACTCCCAGCACCAGCATACTCACAAAGAATATGAGTGGAAGGAACGCCTCCAGCCGCTCTTGAAAAACCTCCCCCGGCGTCTTCTTATATTCCGCAAAGGTTCCCTGCGGGAAGCCTACTGCCAACGTCATACCAGCATATGGTGCGAGATAACCCACCGAGGCAGTTATGGTGTCGCTGCTCGGTGACGTGACGGTGCAGGTGGTGCGGCTCTCTTGCCTACCAGTGTAACACTGTGGTGTCGTCCGGCTGATGGCGGCAAGCTCGGGGCTTAGCTTGAGCGTGGCGGTGGCATTGCTAATGGGTACGTGCCACGATGTGCCAATCACATCCCAGTAGAACTCATTCTTTTGCGTGTCGCCATAGTTCCACGTCACATCACGCTGGGTGTAGGTAATGACGTACGTCTTGCTGCCTGAGACGTATGTATCTTTGTTGCCAATGCGCAGGGTATTGCCCGACCAACTATACTCATAATCCTTACCATTCTCATCCTGCACCGAGCCAAGCGCAAAGCTCGTGTGGTGGCCCTTGTACTGCGTGACGAACTCTGGCGCAAGGCCATGGTTCTGCTCTGGTGGGAAGTTTGCCGTAATGGTGAGCTTCGTCTTGAGGGTGGAGCGCTTCTCGCTATCGCGCCCAAGCTCCATATCGACCGCATATTTGGTAATGGTGAAGTTATCTTTGCTGCTGCTCGATGATGAATAGGCTCGTACCGATGTATCGGCCTGCATTGGCACTGCCCCGAGCGCGGTGCCCAGCAGCACCAAGCAGACACCAATCGCAGATATCACGCGTGTCGTTCTCATACATCGATTGTGCGCCATGCAGCGAGGAATGTCAAACGCGAGCATCACTCATAGGATCACTGGTCTATGTAGTGCCTAGACCCTGCAACTTACCGCAGCCTGCTATACTGTCCTGTCGATGGAATATTTGCCAGGATTAACCTCTCGTCGGTCTCGGCCAACCAGCGCCAAGGCCAAAAATTGGCTGCCACCAACTAGTCTATTCATTCTCAAATATCCCCGTCAATCACTTCCTTCCACCCCTGTTAATATCTGTTCAAGCTATACCGCTTATGCTGTGATATTGCAAATGGTTATGCTATACTCACAGGCAATACCCAACGACTAATCGGCGAGGTGAGGAGTATAGCAGGAGTGAGACGATATTGGACGGATTTTCGGTTTGCAGGCGTGGCAGCGGTAGTGGTACTGGCAGTTGGCTTTGTGCAGCTGCACCAAGTGGCAATGGCCGAGCCCGCCACGAATTCTGGCTCCAACTCATCCACCAAAAAAGACGATAAGCCCGACATCTGCGACCCCAACACGATGCGCTTTAAGACTACAGCGCTGAGCTCCCCGACCGACAAAGCCCGCGCTGCCAAGGCCCTCGCCAACCTCCGCGGCCTCATGCAGCCCATCCGCAACGCTGGCGATGGCAGCACTATCACCGCCGCCAAGCAGTACGGCACTGACTACACCGGCGAGATAAAGGGCTCATTCCAGCTCAAGAACAGTGGTAGCTATGCCACTGGCAACCCCACACCTCTCTCCGTCACCTCGCCGTCATCGGTGCCGAGTAACTACCGCGGCAAAGTCTCGGGCAAAGCGCCCACCGGTGGCAGTCGCGTCGTCAAAGCCTTTCGCGCTACCGATGCCGAGTACGAACAAGGCAAGGTTACCCCTGCCCAGGTGCAGGGCGACGGTAGCTGGACACTCGACCTCTCGCCAGTCGATGGCAGCATTGGCGGCGAGTGGCGCTTCCGTCTCTACGATGCCAGCAGTGGCCAACCCCTTGGCGAGAGCTGGCCACGCGCAACTGAGTACCAAAATGTCGAGATTCAATCCTACGTGATTACCGACCAAACTTACCTCGTGGCCAAGCAAGCCGCCAACACCAACCGCACCTTTAGCTTCCCCGGCACCGAGAAGGGCCACAAAATGCTACGACTGGTGGATACGCGCAGCAACAAGATCCTCGCTGAGTACTTCCAGCCACAGCTGGCGGGGCTGATCCGCTCATACGAGTTCTCGCCTGGCCAAGATGGCTACGGCACACACCGAGTGCATTATTCATTTATGTACGATCAGTCACTCGCGCTGCTCGTGGCGGTTGGTGCGGGCGATAAAGCAATGGCAGACCAGCTCGTCAATGGCTTCAAGACCATCCAGATCAAATCCGGTCGGTCGCGTGGTGCCTTTCCCTCCAGCGCCCACCAGCTCGACCCCAGTAACCAGCAGGCGCGCTATTATACTGGCGGTGTAGCCTTCGTCCTCTATGCGCTCATCCGTTACCAAGAGAAATTTGGCGATATCAATGGCGTTAGCAGCATGGTGCGCTCTGCCCTGGCCTGGGTCAAGACTAAGAAAAGTACATCCGGCCCCGGTGCTGGCCTCTACCGCGGTGGCACAAATATCAATGACGATGACAACAACAAGCAGTTTGAGATCGCCTGGCACTCCACTGAGCACAATACCGACCTCTGGCATGTGTACGAGCGAGCCTCGCAAGTCTACGGCGACGCCAGCTACCGCCAAGAGGCCGACAGCCTAGCCAAAGTCATTATGGAGAAGCTGTGGAACAAAGCTGAGAACCGCTTTGACCAAGGGCTCGACGACCACGCCAAAGCGCTGGACACCTCCAGCTGGGGCTCTATTTTCCTCAACGCAATCGGTGAGTACGACAAAGCCAAAGTCTCGCTAGCCTACACACGCAACTTTGCCATGAGCCGCGCCGGGTCTCAGGGCTACACCCCATACCTCACCGGCACCTACACCCCCACCGTCTGGTTCGAAGGGACATTTGGTGTCACCCAGGCCTACAACGTCGCAGGCAACAAAGACGAAGTTGCTGCCAGTGCCCAGCGAACGTACCGCTCCCAAGGGGCCAATGGTGCTTGGCCGTACGTTACTAATGTCGACGAAGCCAACCAAATGACCAATGCATACTCCGTGGCCTCGACCGCTTGGTATTTGCTGGCTACTGCCTACCCCGATGCCATTTGGTCAGAATGCCGCACCGACAAAAAGCCCGACGAGAAGAAGCAGCCACCAATGGTGCGCCACATCGGCAAGGTCACCCTAGACAAGTTCCTCGCTGGCGAAGACAAGCCACTGTGGGTCTTCATCCTCATCTCGCTACTTGCTCTCTTGGTTGGCATTGCCGCGCTTATTCTCTACCTTATCCGGCGTTATCGTGCTAAGAATACTGCCGCCACGCAGCTAGGTAGCAAAGATAGTAACACCCCTCCTGGTGGGCCACCAAGCCCGAGTGGTGGTAGCGGTACGCCTCCTCCAAGCAATCCACCATCCCCAAGTGGCTCATCAGCCAGCGGCCTAGGCGGCCTCGCAATGAGCAGCCCACCACACACCACTACTCCGCCGCCACACCGCTCTAGTGTATCACCTAGCCGCGGCACCTCCATCGCCGTCCAGAGCGGCACCTCGCACCCCACATCACCGCGACCCGCGCCAAGCAGTCCACCACCACGACCACCAAGTGTATCGGGTTAGCTCACAGCAATGAGCGTGCAAAAACCACCAGATCTTGCTGGTGGTTTTGTTTTGCGCAAACAGGCTCTCGTGACCATACTGCGGCAGTCTATGGTCTCCCCTTCTAGCATTTCTCTGCTCACACTGCACGCGCTAGCTTTTGCATTGCAGCAAGGGTGTTTTTGTATTCATTACGCGCATTACCAATCAGACCTTACCAATTATTGCTTGAGTCAGATTCAGCCCAAAATAATGAGCGTTTTGCTATTTCTGTTTCTGTGCTTATATCATAGCTAACACGCTTATTGTACAAATCGTGCACGATGGTACACAACTAGCCTATCTATGCGCTACTGCAATCCCACACTCACCTCGCACGAGTATAGTATGCGAGGTGCATAGCCCCAGCTACCACCCTAATCCAGCTTCACCCCTGGGTACACCGCCCGGGTGGTTTCGTCGATATCGCTTTTGAGCTGCGGGAATGGCACACCCTCACGCGCCGTGACGCCTTCAAATATCCAAAAAACGCGCTCGCTAAAGCCCCAGCCACAAGCTGGCGGCATGCCGTATTCCAGCATCTCCACAAAGTCAATATCCAGCATCATGGCTTCCTCGTCGCCCGCGTCGCGCATCTGCTGCTGCTCCACAAAGCGGTTCAGCTGGTCGATCGGGTCGTTCAGCTCACTAAAGCCGTTGCCAAGCTCGCTGCCGGCAATCACCGGCTGGAAACGCTCCACCGTCTGCGGGTTATCCGGGTTAGTCTTAGACAGCGGGCTGATGAACTTCGGCGTATTAACCAGCCAGACCGGCCCAGCCACCGTCTTGCGGATGTTCTTCCACAGTTTATCGATGCCGCGCGGGATGGAATCGGTCTTTTCTACCTCCAGGCCATGTTCTTTCAGCTTAGCAGCGACTTCCTCGATTGTGGTATTATACACATCAATATGATAATGCTTATGGATCACCTCGGCATAGTCCCACACCTGCCACTGGCCGCTCATATCGACTTCAAACTCGCCCAGGGTAAACTGCAGCGTGCCAAACGTCCGCTCCAGCACATACTTGTACATGTCCTCCATAAAGCGCATGCCCTGCTGCCAGTCCCAGTAGGCGGCGTACCACTCCATGGCGATGTGCTCGGGCAGGTGCTCGTCAGAATAATTCTCGTTGCGAAAGCGCGGGCCAATATCGTACACCTTCTCAAACCCGGCCCCCAGCAGGCGCTTGAGCGGCAGCTCGTGACTAATCCGCAGGTAAAACTGCTGGTTATCCAGCGCATCCATGTGGGTCACAAACGGGTTGGCATCCGCCCCACCGGTGGTGTGTTCCAGCACCGGCACGTTGACCTCAGTAAAGCCGTGTTGATTGAGGTAATCGCGCGTCGCCTGCCAAAACACGCTGCGGCGATAAAAGCGCTGGCGCACCGCCGGGTTAACGTTCATATCCACATAGCGGCGGCGAAACCGCTCTTCTTTATTTTCGAGCTTTTCTGGCATTGGCCGCAGGGCTTTGGTGAGTAACCGTAAATCACGTACCCCAACCGAAATCTCACCCGTCTTCGTCCGCAGCACCGTGCCAGTCGCCTCCACAAAGTCACCGGTATCGAGCAGCTTGAGCTGCTTCATGCCGAGAATGCCGCGCGGAGCGTCGAGCTCTGCCATTATGTCGCGCTGCAGATAGAGCTGCACTGCGCCGCTCGCGTCTTGCAGCTTGATGAAGGCCAATTTGCCAAAACTGCGAATAGACAGCACACGCCCCGCCACCGATACCTCTTGGCCAGCCAGTTCGTCGTACTGCGTCACCACTGTCGCACAGTCGTGTGTGCGCTCAGTGTGTGCTGGGTAGGGGTTGATACCTAGCTCGCGCAAAGCAGTTAATTTTCGTAATCGTTCGTCTCGGTAGTCTTGTAATGTCGCCATAATTGCTTGCTATTATAGCGGAGAATGGGATGGTTGTCGACTAGGGCGATGAGGTTGCTTATCTACTTGGCGGTGTTGGCTGAGATTTGTGCGGCGGGAGGCAAACTACCGCTTCCCTGCCTATGCCAGTTGTATCCTCTGATATTCTCACAGCCGAGCCGGTATAGCCAATAGTGTCCGGCTCTGTCGTAGTGTTTATGTGCCCACCATCTACCTTGATCGCAAACGGTATCCGGCCTGCTTCTCTCCGTTCTTTCTCAGTATAACCCTCTCGAGAATACTCAACGGTTACTATAGTACGCCCTTGGCTGCCTTGGTTGGTTGTATAAGAATACAATGAAGCTCGTGTCAGTGTACCATCAGGATTAGCAATCTCCACTGGTGAGCTCTCTACCGCAACCTTCACCTCCTGACTTTGTGGGTTAGCACAGTGAAGTTCGCCCGTCTTGGGGTCAATCGTGAAGGGATGAACTTCTGTATATGCTGCCAGCTCACCAGAGGTAGGCTGTGCTGCAATTGTCGAGTTTCTCTCGCGAGACTGGTAGTGATGATGGCCAAGATAGCCCCCACCAATCAGCGCCGCTGCAGCTGCCGCGAGCGCGGTGAGCCGCCGCACTGCTGAGGGTTTATCGTGCTGAGGTTTCGGTTGATCATACTTATGGGCTGGCCTCTTATATGCATGCCCCTTACTAGGGCGATGTGCGTGTCGTGCTGTGTATCGAGCCATCGTCGGTCTCCTTGGGCTGTTATGGTTGATTGTCTATCATAGCATAACATCGACAATAATGCAATGATGGTGAATTGCTTATGGTTTGGTATGGTTCTTCTGTATTCACAGCAAATCAAGATTTTTCATATATTTAGCCTTTAGTATCAATACTAAAAGATTACTAACTACCAAAGAGCCGGATACATGTGCCATGTGTATAACTACATCCCTACTCTGCTGCTTTAATACTCACAGCAAAAGCCGAGCAGTTCATGCTGCTCGGCCTATTATTTTGAGATATACTTATTGCACCTGCTGAATAGTGTAGGTGATCTCGCCCTTGGGGGTGGTGATCGTCACCTGCTCACCTGCACGGTGGCCCAGCAAGGCTTGGCCAAGAGGCGATTCGTCGCTAATCTTGTTCTCCAGCGGATCGGCCTCAACTGGGCCTACCACAGTATAGGTCTTTTCTAACCCAGCGTCCGAAGCGAGGGAGACGGTGCTGCCCAGGTGGATGGCGCCAGTGCTTGGGGCAGTAATCTGCTCGGCATTAAGCAAGATCTCCTCGATTTCGGCAATGCGCGTCTCTACCACGCCTTGCTCTTCGCGTGCGCTGTCGTACTCGGCGTTTTCACTCAGGTCGCCATAGTCACGGGCCTCAGCAATCTTCTCGGCAATTTCGCCGCGGCGACCCTTCAGCTCCTCCAGCTCTGCCTCGAGCTCTTGGCGGCCAGTATCAGTAATCTGGTAGGTTTTTTTCATTATCTTCATACTCCTTTCTTGCAAAGTCGGTGAGGCATGCCAGGGGCATGGCTATACCTTGCGACAAGCTCCGCAATGGTTACCCAGTGTAGCAAGCAATTGGCTTGTCGTCAAGCGCTGCTGCTTGCCTGTCCGGCGATCTACGACCTCCCACTCCTCTGTCTCAAGCAGCCGATCGCTCACCGTGACGCGGGTTGGCATGCCGAGTAGCTCTGCATCGGCAAATTTTTCCCCGGGACGAGCGGCGCGGTCGTCGTATAGCACCGTAATGCCAGCATGCTGCAGTGTATCATAAAGCTTATCTGCCGCCGCTACCGACTCCTTGCCAATCTGCACTAAGTGGACGCGGGCTGGAGCTATTTCCTCAGGCCACACTAGGCCTTTGTCGTCAGCGAGTTTCTCCACAATCACACCCATCACGCGGGTAATACCAATACCGTAGCTGCCCATGTAGGCGTGGTGCTGGCGACCATCCTCACCGGTAAAAACAAGGCCCATCTCCTCTGATTTTTGGGTACCAAAGTTGAAGATATTGCCCACCTCAGCCGTGCGACGTTTTTGGTAGACTTCGCCAGTCTCAGGCGAAATATCACCTTCTTTCGCAAGTTTAATCTCGACGAACTCGCTTGGTCGCGGTATATCACGGCCCCAGTTAGCGTTATAGGCATGCTGACCAGTTTTATTGGCACCAGTTTCAAAGTTCACCATATCTTCACATGAATCATCGACAAACAGCCGCACATTCTCTGGTAGATTATATAGCCCAGCAAAGCCTAGCTTCGCCCCTGTTACTGCCTCAATCTGCTCGCCATCCGCCAGGCGCAGCCATGGTACGTTCGCCACCGCCTTGAGCTTATCTTCGTTAATTTCATAGTCACTCCGTACGACCGCCAGCAACATACCATCTGGCGAATCGTACAACATTGACTTAGTGCTAGCTGTGCGCGGGATGTCCAGCGCTTTCGTTAGCGCCTCTGCGCCGATAATATTTTCGTCGTCTAACATACCTAGTGGCTTCATGGCAGCACCAGCGTCCGGGTTCGGCGTTGCACGCACTGGTGCAACTTCGGCGTTATAGGCAACATTCGTACTTGGCACGATGAAAATATCGTCTTCACCCGCCTCACAAATCGTCTGGAATTCGTGGCTAAACTTGGTAAACGCCCCGCCGCTGGCAAACGTCACATAGGTGTCATCCCCCAGGCCAAAACGGTTGTAGCAGCGCTTGTAGGCCTCAATCACCGCTTGGTAGTAAGCCTCCAAATCCTCCTTACTGGCGTGGACGCTGTACATATCCTTCATGATAAACTCACGCCCGCGCATGATGCCGCTCTTGGCGCGTAGTTCGTTGCGGAGTTTGTTCTGGAATTGGTAAACGCTGATGGGCAGGTCTTTGTAGCTCTTCAGGTAGCTGCGCAGGAGCTCAATAATCGGCTCCTCGTGCGTCCAGCCAAAGCCGACCTCGGTACCATCCTGCAGGTGCGATTTGAACCACACATCCACCAGCTCATCGCTCCAGCGGCCAGTCTCCTGCCAGAGCTCCTGGCGCTGCAGGGTGCTCATCAGCAGTTCTTGGCTGCTGATACGGTTCATTTCCTCGCGGACAATCTGCTTGATATTCTCCAGCACGGCGAGGCCCAGTGGCGTGTAGGAATAGACGCCAGCCATCGTCTTGTGCACGTAGCCAGCGCGAATCAGCAGCTGGGCGTTGTGCGCCACCTCATCGGCGGGGGCTTGTTTGCGGGTGCGGGTAAAGGTGTGTGATAATCGCATAATCTCTCTTATAGTAACACAATATTGGCAAAAGCGGCATGAGACAGCCAGGCTGAATGCTCATAATTTTACCTCAAAAACCATCGCTGGCCCAGAAGCTCACCAAACCGAAAATGCTCCGGCCAGATAGAATGGTGGTGCTTTTCCGTATATTTGGTCGCTGGCCTCCAGATATTTTCTTGTTCGATGAGCTCCTGCGCCAGTAGAGAGATGCCAAGAAAGAGGGGTTCTAGGATTGATACGGGAGAAAAGATATCGACACAAAATAAGATTTCTGAGTTAAGCTCGCTAGCCAGCTCTTCCTTACCCCACCATAAAGACAAACATCGCCAGGAATGCAATCGCATTCTTGAGCATATGAATGAGAATGCCGGGCCATATTGTACCAGTCGTATGACGCAGCACCACCAGCACAATGCTGAGCATCGCGACATCAATGCCGACATTGAGCTGGCCATGCACATAACCAAAGAGTCCACTCACCACTACGGTAATAAGCCACAGTGGCATGTGCGCAGCGTGGAGTTTGCTATACAAATAGCCGCGAAACACCAGCTCCTCGGCCACTGGTGCTACCACCACCAACATTGCAAAGGCGAGCAAGCGCTCTGCGCCATAGAGCTGCTTGAAACCGAGATTTTGTGCCTGAGTCGCATCAAAGCCAGGCAACCACTGCTTGGCCGCCGCCAGCGCAACCATCGATAGCACGATATAGATAATGAAGCCCACCAGCGCCCAACCAAAGTCGCGCCACTGCAGCGAGCGCCGCCATCCAAGCTGACGCCAGGTGGTGTGAAAGCTCGCTGGCATCTTGGGCCGTGCGCGCTGCACCAGCCACGGCAGGCCAATCAACAGCATCAGCGCCACCACATAAACCGCTGTTTGCATCATGATAAGCGGCAAGACTGGTACCGACTCTTGGCCATGAAAGAGAAGATAGAGTACTGCACTACAGAGTAACCCTGCCCCCATAAAGCTCAGCCACACCCACAGCGGCCAACCGAGCCACGAGGCAACGCGCAGCAGGCGCTGGCGTGGCGTGAGCGGCGTTTTGGGCTGGGAGGAGTGAGCGGCTTTGGGTCGGAGAGCAACACGTATCATGAAGCGAGCTCCTTATGTATTACCATGACGCGATTGAGCAACCATATCTCCCTGCGCTGCAACCCTCCACGATAACGCTCTACCCTGCTACACTGCTTAATCTGCATCAGTGCACCAACTTCCCGATATCAGCAATCGTCACGAGCACAATTAAGCCAAGCAAGCACAAGAAGCCAGCTGCTTGGATATTCTCTTCCATCTGCTTACTAAGTGGCTTGCGCAGCAGGCGGAAGATCGCCATCACCGTCCAGCGGCCACCATCGAGCGCCGGAATGGGCAAGATATTCATCACTGCCAGCGATAACGCAATGATCGCCGTCAGCAGCAGCACATGCACCACGCCAGCCTGCCCTGCTGCCGGGAAGATAATGGCAAAGATCCCCACCGGGCCAGCCACGGCATTACCCACTTGCGATAAGTTTTGCTTGGCCTGCTGGCTCGTCGCGCTGTCGCTACTAAACTGCTGCACCAGGCCTGTGGCAAGGTTCATCACCATATCACCCAGGCCTTGGAGCGTCACCCCAGTAAGCTGCGCTGTTGTCACGACACCCACAATCGGTGCCGACCAGGTGGCGCGGATTGTATCTTGCTGCTTGGTGAGCTCTGCCCCTAGGTGGCCTTTGCGGTCGGGATTATCTTTGCGCAGCGCCACCATGGCAGTGGCTTGCTTATCACCGCGGGTGTACACTACGGGCACAGTTTCGCCCTTGTGCTGACTGGCAAAGTGCGCGAGGTCGGTTGTGCTACGCACCGTTTGCCCAGCCAGCTGGCTAATTGCATCACCCTGGCGGAGGCCTGCCTTGGCGGCGGGCAAGCCAGGAGTAAGTGCGCCCAGCTGCACTGGGTGGTTACTCACCACTGCGTCGCTCGGTAGGTAAAATTGGTTGTCGATCATCTTGGGCAAGCCCACCCAGGCGAGGCCAGTGAGGAGCACCACTGCGGTCAGCCAGTTGACGGTCACGCCAGCCAGCAAGATCTTGGTCTTTTGCCAAAAGGTTGCTGCACCATAATCACCAGGCTGATCGGCCGCATCGTGCTCGCCCTGCAGCTTCACAAAGCCACCCAGCGGCAGCCAGTTGAGCGAGAAGCGGACATTCTCGCCCAGAATACTTTTTTTGATCACCTTGCTATAGGCCTGCGGTGGAAAGCCAATGCCAAATTCCTCCACCACCACACCATTGCGCCGCGCTACAATGCCGTGGCCTAGCTCGTGCGTTGCCACGAGTAGCGTCAGTGCGATGACTCCAATAATAATACCAATCACTATTTCCATATTCCTCCTTCGTTATCCTCCAAAGCGTCGCTGCCGCCGGGCATACTCGGCCAGCAAAGCATCGACGTCGGCGTGTGTCATATCTGGCCATGGCTTATCCAAGAACAGCAGCTCGCTATAGGCGCTGCGCCACAGCATGAAGTTGCTCAGCCGCTGCTCACCACTGGTGCGAACGATCAAATCACACGGTGGCACATCTGGTGTATACAAAAATTGCTCAAAGATCTGGGCCGTTACCTTCTTGTGGACAGAAAGCGTTTTGCGCAAGCGATTGACCGCGTCGATAATCTCCTGCTGCCCACCATAATTAAACGACAGCACCATTGTACCCTGCTGCAAATCCTTGGTGGCAGCCTCAGCAGCATCGATCGCCTTCTTGACCCGCCGGCTTAGGCGCAGGCGTGTCCCTGCCACGCGGATACGCACCCCATGCTCGATGAAGATGGGCAGGTCGCGGTCAAGCATCGTCACCAGCAAGTTCATCAAGTGTTTAACCTCTGGGCCGCTGCGGTGCCAGTTCTCGGTGCTAAAGATATAGGCGCTGACGTACGGCACACCACGCTTGATGGTGGTAAGGGCAATATCGCGCAGTTTCTCGTAGCCAGCACTGTGCCCCTCTTGAGCCGAGAGGCCACGCTGCTTAGCCCAGCGCCGGTTGCCATCAACAATATAGCCAACATGCTGCGGCAATTGCGTGGTAGCACTCATGCCTGGCTCCATGATGGGCGGTTGGTTGCGTACGTCGGCAGAGAGAATGTCATTAAATCGTCAAAATATCCTTCTCTTTAGCGGCAAAGGCGGCTTCTATTGTGGTTTGGTGCTGTGCCATGAGGCGATCGATCTCCTTCTCCACTGCCTTCACGTCATCTTCACTCAGCTCCTTGGCTTCTTTGCGGCGCTTAGCGTCCTTCAAGGCGTCTTGGCGTACCCCACGCAGCGCAATACGTGCTTCTTCTACCTTCTCGCTGGCTTGCTTAACCAATTGCTTGCGGCGCTCCTCCGTCAGTGGCGGCACTGGCACACGGACGACATGACCATCGTCGCTCGGGTTAAGGCCAAGCGCTTGATCGGCTCGGATGGCGCTCGCAATCTTTTGCAGATTAGCTGGGTCAAATGGCGTGATTTGCAATAGCGTCGCCTCTGGTGCCGTCACGTTAGCCACTTGGTTGAGCGGCATACTGGTGCCATACGCCTCGACCATAATGCCATCAAGCATACTCGCGTGAGCCCGGCCCGTGCGGATCTTCCCCAGGCGCTCCTCCAGGTGCTCAAGCACATGGTTCATCTTTTCTTCGTAGGGGGTGGTATCAAACATCGCGATCTCCTTCTTGGTTTTCCTTTATTGTACCATTATTTGCCAGGGCGTGAGGAGAGTTTGCAGAAAAATAGCGGGCATTGTTGCTTGCGCTTACTCGATGAGATCCTATTTGGGTGAAGTGCCTCTCGGTCATTGCTCATCTCGGTCTTAATCCATAATCCTAGAATCGGTACAGTGCCCTCACGGCATGCTCACTACACCAAAAATGTTCCGGCCAGATGGTGCGAGGAGCTTACCCCTTCGCGTATTTGTTGGCCTCCATATATTTTCTTGTGCAGCGAGCTTGCCCGTGAGGGCATACAAAAAACTATGAAGTACCAGTGGTTATCACCATCTCTTCTGCACTCCACCCACATAGCGCAGTCGATAGGAGGAGGTGCGGATGAAGCCATAAAAAAGCGAGTGGCACAGTTGTCGTGCCACTCGCTACGCAAAAGCTTACTCGCTCGTGACTACTCCGTCACGCCCAGCTCAATCCGCTTGAACTGGCTGACGCGGACATTCTCGCCGCGCAGTGCCACCTGCTCTTTGATGAGCTGGCCAACTGTCTTGCTGTCGTCGAGCACAAAGGCTTGCTCGGCCAAGACTTGCTCGGCGAAGTGCTTCTTGAGCTGCCCTTCGACGATTTGGTCGCGCATTGCCTCCGGCTTGCTAGCCAAGGCATCGCTGGCGAGGAATTCCTGCTTCTTGGCGTCGTACACCTCAGCTGGGATGTCGTCCATCGTGGCATAGCGCGGGTTCATCGCAGCAACTTGCATAGCAATCTGGTGCGCAAACTCCTTAAATTCAGGTAGACGAGCTACAAAATCTGTCTCGCAGTTGACCTCGACCACCACACCAATCCGGCCACTATGGACATAGCTCTCGATCAACCCTTCGCGGGTCTCGCGGTCGCCCTTTTTCTCCGCTTTGGTCAGGCCCTTTTTGCGCAAAGCATTGAGCGCTGAGTCGAAGTCACCTTCGGCCTCCACCAGCGCCTTCTTGGCATCGGTCAGGCCAATGCCAGTTAGCTCCTTGAGCTTCTTGATGTCGTCAATCGTCACAGCCATGGTTAGTTCTCCTCCTTCGTTGCCTTGCCTTCGTTGACTGCTGCACTGAAGTAATCGAGCATCAGCTGCAGGCTCTTAATCGCATCATCGTTGGCGGGGATAGGATAATCCACCAGGTCGGGGTTGGCGTTGGTGTCAACAATACCGATCACTGGCACACCCAGCGTCTTCGCCTCGCGCAAAGCGTTGTTGTCAGCCAAGATATCAAGCACTAGCACTAGGCCAGGCTTGCCATTAAGGTCTTTGATGCCACCGTATTTGAAGTTGAGACTGTCGATCTCTTCTTGGTAACGCTGAACCTCCAGCTTGTTGTAGCGTTTCTCGAGATCACCACTAGCCATGCGGCGCTCCAAGTCCTTGAGCTTCTTGATCTGCGCTGTGGTGGTTGTCACATTAGTGAGCATCCCGCCGACCCATCGGTTGGTAACATACGGCTGGCCAACTGCCTCGGCAGCTTGGCGCGTGATGTCCTTCGCCTGCTTCTTGGTACCGACGAAGAGGACTTGCTTGCCGCTTGCCACTGTCTTGCTAATGATGGGCAGCGCCGCATTCAGCGCCTCGACCGTCTTAGCGAGGTCGATGATGTGACTATCTTGCCGCTTACTATGAATATATGGTGCCATCTTCGGATGCCACCGGCTGGTCTTGTGCCCAAAATGAGCACCGGCTTCAAACAAAGCCTTGATATCTGCCTGCAGGGCCATATCGCATTACTCCTTTTTGCCTTGCCCCACACGGTATGGAGTGGTGTGGAGCTGTGTCGTTATGGTTGGTTACAGGAGAATTATAGCATATGATGGCTGAATATTAAAGGGGGCGGTAACTCTCACGCCCCTTCTCTCGGATGATATATGTATGCAATGGCCACTAAAGCTAAGCTGTGCATCTATCTGCGGCCTTGCGATGCAGATTGCGCTCGCTGGTGTTTGCGCAATGTCGTTAGTAGCAGATAGAGTGAGTTGCAGTCATCGAGCGTTGCGTGTACAGGGGTGATCATATGTTCACCACGCGAGGCGTCGTCTTGTGCTTGATCAAACACCCGCAACCCTGTCGTATCGTAATCAATCACCCAGCGCTCGGCAATCACCACTCGCCCAGCATCCCGCTGAAGCCATGGCTCAACGGCATGCTGGATATGGCTGAGGTAATTTGCCGCTACTTTTTCGTTGTCAAGCGGTTCAAACGATAAATTCTTCAGTTGCTCAACTGGTGATTTAGTCTCCTTCATAGCGCGCTCCTTTTTCATTATACTGTTATATGGTTATGGGGATAGCGACGAGTCTTGCCATTGCGAGTAAGCGCAAGGTGAGGATGTGTGGGTGTGTATCTATTTATCTTTCCTGCATCTGCCTGCGAGATAGCATCTGTCCTTATCCCAAACTGCCCACCAGTGTGATCAACAATAGCAACCGGTCCATCCAACCCACTAATAACGCTGAGTTCAGGAAATGCCTCAGAAATTGCCGGTGCCGTGCCACGCCGTGGCTGGGGTGTGTCATCAATAGCAGCAAACTCGCTCCCCTCCTCGTGCACTAATGGATGACACGAAACAAGGATAAGATTCTCTGGCTGAAGCGTCTTCACCATAACAGATACGCCATCATTATCAGCCCAGCTATCTGCGTCAGCCGAGATGCGATCTGTAGCTGATAGTGTAAACCGCTCTTCCGAACCATGCCCCGCCAGCACAATCTGCTGAACATGCCGATCAAGCCCAGCACGCTGCAACGTCTCCGTCAATTGCACTAAACCATTTGTATCACAGACTTCCGCCGCAATCGCATCATCAGACTCTATGTAGCGCATTTGCTCAAGGACATTGTTATGATCACCTGTTGTCCCTTTTATCATTATAGTCACATCGTTACCAGACTCAGGATGGCCTTTGGCAAGAAGGTTATACGTCCCTTCTAGCACACGGGTACTCCAGCCTGAAAAATGCACCACACCAGTCACTTCATACAACCACCGAGCCTTATCCTGGCCAATGGCACGCACTGTGTCAAGATATCGCTTAAAGGTACCCATTGGTTCAATTTCATACTGAGCACTATCTATTACGTCGTGAATATAGTCCTGAGTTGCGCATTGAGGCATATTTGGCAAACGATCACAGTAGAAGTCCTCAAGCATCTTGGATATCATAACCACTTTAGCTTCTTGGTTGTCTGACCTCTCAGTAGCAACGACATCGATGTAGTCCAATGCCAGTGCATCCAACTTATCTTCCTCGCCGCGATCAATATACTCTCGAATATATTCAGGGCAGTTTGGATCATTTTGTGCACTCTTCACCCAATGTTGTGGCTCATATCCTTGTTCCGCCAGCTGCGCTCCAACAATATATCGTATAAGACTTAGCTCTGCCCGATCGTAAATCGATATAATTTCCCCTGTATGATCAGCCACAGCAAAACGAAAAGATTCAATTAATGAACCTTGCACATCAATGAACCTATCCACTATAGTGGTCTGTGGCAGACTCTCTAGCTCCTCAAGCCCTCGTAATTGCGGTACTAAGCTGCTTTCATCACGCGACTGACTATCCTCCCCTCTAATAGGCGGTAGTTCCGTCATTCTGTGATAGTTATCTCTAAAAACACTTTGGCTAGCTGTATTCATGTTATGCTCTAGTTGGTGTGGGTGATGATACCCAGAATATTTGCTCATACGAATAATACTCTTATCTTATTGTTAATAGTCGATGCCGCCGATATCAGGCAAGGTGTTTCCTACAAGTAGCTGAGGCTCAGCTGGCTTTCTATACTGCTCAACGAGGTTCCGTTCTGCGGTATAGTCATATTGGAGGTCGCGCGTTAGCAGGTCTGTCTTGGTCGATTGCGTGACTCGTATCTTACTCGCAAGCTCTGGAGGAAGCGTTTGTGTCACTTCTTCCACCAAATTCTCCGGAACAAATATCTCTTCTATGTCATCGAGTCGCACCCCACCAGCAATTTGCGCCTCTACATAGTCTGTCGTCCGGAAATGGTTCATGCCAGCACCACTCTTGATAATACGAAGGGCTGCTGCATCTTCTTCGGTAAGACGATCAATGCTTCGGAAGCTATCCATTGGTGTGTACGTCGTTCTCTCGCGGAGATTGCCTGCATCCGGCTTGAATGATAGCATAATCTCACCATAGCCAACTGCACCGCCTGGTGTACCGTGGTCGACATAGCCACATGACGCATAAACAGGGTTTGTGCTCTCGCCATGCGAACGGATCCCCATCACTGCCTCGATATCAGCCCGATGGTATATATACGATGCATTGCGCGCGCCAAACGCACCGCCAATCTTATTTCGATCCACAACATCCGCATCCATAATTGACTTAACAACGCCACCAGACTCAACCACCTTCTTCAGCGGCTCTGGATCGATATTGATAAATAGCCGAAAGTCATCTCTGCGCTGCTTAGCTTCTTCATGAGCAGCATAGAGTAGCTCATCGATCCTATCATCATCCACCTTGAGGTATGATGCTACCACGCCCTCTGTCGCACATTTGCGAAGATTCATGGCGCTTTGGTATGTAATGAGCTCATCACTTTGCCGATAGTAGTCATACATCGCATCGGGTGTGTCTTCAACCCCTCTATCGAGCATTGTCTGGCGCCACATGCTCAGCGTCGGAGCAAGCGCCATTGGCACATTACCCTGCAAGAACCACGCCTTCATCTCTGGCCGCCGACGAAACTCCTTCACGGCACCGCGTACACCCCGTGGTGTGTTGTAGGGTATACCATTCTTATCGGTCTTGCCGATATATTCCTCAAGGAGTGTATAGTACTCTGCACTATCTTGCTCCGACAGACCGTCCTCAGCAAGGAGTATCTCTTTGGTTATGTTGTCAAATGGTTGCTCAATATTTTCAAATAACTGAATCGCCTTCTTCGCCTTCTCGCTATCGATTTGACCAATACCAACACATGATAGGACTTCATTTGCTTCTCGCTGGTTTCGCCCCAAGAAAGCAATAATTTCTGGGTCAGTCGCTGCGTCTTGCTTGGCTGTGCTACGGAGTTCTGTGAGCATCCCTCGGATCACATCAGCCAACCAGCGTGGCTCTTGCGCATGAATCGCAAAGGCTCTCTCAACCCGAGCATTCACCTCATCGCGCGGTAGTGCATCATCACCCTCCTGGGCAGTGCGCACACTTCTGCTGATATCGTGAAGAAAGTACTTATTGTCTTGTGATAACTCCTGTATTTTATCGGCAAACGGGACAAGCATGGCGCTGTTAGCAATCTCTGCTTTGAGGTGCGGTATGCTATCAAGAGAACTCTGGCCAGCACGACGAACCTCATCCTGGAACGCTTCTGGCAGTGAGCGCATCTCCTGGAGGCAATCTGGTATCTGCTCCATCTGAGCGATCGCTTCATCTGGGCTTGCTTGGTACGCATCAACGAGGCCGTGCAGCACTCGATCTCCAGTCAATCTCGTGCTATCACTCACTTCTTGGCTCAGTGTCAATGTCGCTCCCTGAGTCTTCTCCACAATAACAGCTGCTGCTGCAAACCGCGCAGCAATGCGCCCATATCGCTCGGTCTCATCTGGCGCCCAGTCGTTGATCATATTTTTTAGGTTCAACATGTCACTCATGTAGTGCGAGGCGATACCCTTGTCAGAAGCATCGTCATATCCGGTTGTCACAACAGCATGCCAATAATCAGCGATATTCTTGATGGTATTCTCTGCCTGGGGATTGTCTGAGTAGAGCACTTGCCGGTCAATATCAGCCGCACCAAAGGTTAATCCTTCACATTGGTAGAGCGACACAACCCGGTCGAGCGCGCGAGCCTTTGCATCGTCAGATACCATTGGGTCGTCATTATACACAATGCTCTGATACAGCTCATAGCCATCTGTCCCGTTGCGGGCGATGTTCTCTGCAGAGACGCCACTTTCAAGTAGTGTTTCTGCAAACTGCACCATTGCAGCGTCTGGCCCAGGTGTTCGCTCATAGCGACTCCCTTGCTGGTTATACGAGCGCTGCAAGCTTTCTGCAATATTCTGTGCGGTTTCATATTCTTGAGAGTGCCCTTTATCAAGTGGTATAGTACCTTTTACCACGTCTGAGATGTGGTTATCATGCTCGGTGTTTCGAGCGACTCGTTGCTGTTCGGTTATCATATATGCTCTACTGATCTGTTCATTATACAGGTGTTATCAGTATACACCTTTCTGTTATATAATAACACTCTTTTTGTGTTTTATTTTTTACGTTTTTGACAATCCCCCACCCTCTCTGCTACAATATAGCGGTTATGAAAAGCAGTATTCACCCACAAACCTACCGCCCTGTCGTATTTAGCGATGATCAGGCGGGCTTTGCGTTTTTGACGCAGTCGACGGTTGCTACCGACGACACCATCACCTGGGAGGATGGCAACGAGTATCCACTCGTCAAGATCCACATTTCCAGCAAGTCTCACCCGTTCTTCACTGGCGAGGAGAAGATTATCGATACCGAGGGTCGGGTCGACCGCTTCGAGGCACGCCGCAAAGCTGCCGAGGCACGCCGCGCCGCTCTGGCCAACAAAGCCAAGAAGCAGAATGCTAAAAAGGCCGCCAAAGCTGCTCAAGCCAGTGCCGGCAAAGACGACTCTACTAAAGTAGTAGCGTAACGCACTTGCAAGGCAATGGTATGGCACTCACCCTCTTTCTAAAAGGGTGAGTGTTTCTATATACTGGTTTACTCATACGTCTCCCTCTCTAACTTGGCGAGAGATTTTGTCCATCACGAGCATATAGCAACATAGACAATAATCTCAAGGACCTGCTATGTTGCTCTATGATTATTTATGCTTTTATCGTGTGCCGTATTGCTTTTACTTTATCATGCCAAACTTCCGCAGCGCTCGCAGCACTGCCTCGCCTAATCGCCCTGACAAGACTTTTCTGATCTGCACCTCAGCAACGTCATCTGTTATAATATCGTGCATTATGTATAGTTCAGCATAAAACTGCTCTGGATTATCTTCTAGTGTCCAGATATGCTCATAATGACCCTCATCAGGGCCTTGCCATACATACTCGGTTCTCCGTATGGTACCGCCCTGCAAGACGGTTCTGATATCACTATGGTTTGGGTTATTCGTTGCACCACCGACGTGCTCGCGGCGCACCCCAACTTGCGGCTCGCCCTGCTCACGCGTTGCAACAAAGCAGTTGCCGCCATCTCGAATAATCTTCACGCTCATTGCTGGGTTGTAGGCATCCTCAAGCGGATAATCTTCAAGGATGCTTGGTCGAGTTATTTCGCCTGCTTCTTCTGTGGCATGCTCTTGCATCTTGTCCAGGATCGCCGCCATAACGCTGCGTGCTTTTTCGTGCAGCTCATGAACCTCGTTAGTCTCTACTATTTCAACCGTAGGTTCTTGGGCAGATGTTGCTTCATCCTCCGATGATTGGTCTATTCCCTTTCGCGATGCAATAAATGTTTCGAGCTCCCTATCAAGTTCTTGTTGAAGCTCTTTGTGGCTAGATAGGTCAATTTTTTCAATCGTTGGATATGTTTTTTCAGTCTGAGAAGCAGGCTCATGCACGAGCTGGAACCACTGTATATCACCTGCATCAGATACATACGCACCAACAGCGCAATTATCACCCCACGTGACATCCTCCATGGTTGGCATTGTAGGAAGCTTACCTGCAGAACCTTCTGTTTGCTTCAGTAAGAATACAGAGCCTTTTGATTCTCGTATATCATTAAATGGTTTATGATCATATGCATCAAATGCTATCATGGCCGAGTTCGACCCATCAGCAGCATACTCATGCGGTGCAAAGTACTTTGCTGTAACTTCCACTGACTTTGGGAGTAAATCTTCTCGCACAAGCGACACACCAAGAGCACTACCCAGCGATAAATCAAGACGCCGAAGCGGGTGATCCTGGCCATATAGTGTACCAATGCTGTATGCCTCTGTAGCCTCAGGCTTTTTAATAGCATCTTGCAACCGAGCTGCTATATTCTCTTGTGTATCGTTACTCTGCTCGTGTGTTGACTCGGGCATTTTGTATAACCGACTCAATACTGGCTGTTTGTCTCTTTGCATATGTTGACTCTCTATCTACACTTATACTTAATACCACATAAGGTACTCTCTCTCTTAATTTGTCAAGCTATTATGCAATAATTGCATGTACAAGCAAAAATATCTGAATTCTCACACATATTCTCTTTTCTACCAAAGAGACGAAGTAGTGGGCACTTGTGTAGAGTTGGTAGTTACTTTGCGACTTCAGTATATCCAATAGCTCAAGGGTCGCCCCCGTGGTATAATCATTAGTATATGCCCAAAATTTCTCTCGATATCGCCACCCTGACGGCTGAGCGCGCTGCGCTTGAGCAGTTTCTTGCCCAGCCTGATGCGTATAGTGCACCCGATTTTACCGCCAAGAATAAGCGCTTTGCGGAGCTCGAGACCATCATTGCTACCGCTACCAAGCGCGCTACCGTGGAGCAGCAGCTGGCTGAGGCGCGTCAGCTCGCTCAGGGCAACGATGAGCTCGCCGAGCTCGCTAAGCTCGAGATTCCCGAAGACGAAGCCATCATTGCCCAACTAGACGACGAGCTCTTCGTCCTCCTCACCCCCAAAGACCCTAATGACGAGAAGAATATCATCATGGAGATCCGGGCTGGCGCTGGCGGCGATGAAGCCTCGCTCTTTGCGGCCGAGCTCTACCGTATGTATCTGCGCTGGTGTGAGGCGCATGGTTACCGCACTGAGCTGCTTAGCGAATCTGCCAATGACTCTGGTGGGTACAAAGAAGTCATCTTCAAGATTTCGGGCGATGCACCCTACGCCAAACTCAAGTTTGAGGGTGGTGTACACCGCGTCCAGCGCGTGCCCGTTACCGAGAGCCAGGGGCGCATCCACACCAGCACCGCCACAGTAGCAGTCTTGCCCGAAGCAGAAGAGACAGACATTACCATCAATCCTAATGACCTCCGCATCGACATCTACCGCTCGAGCGGCCACGGTGGGCAGAGCGTCAATACGACCGACTCAGCCGTGCGCATCACCCACCTCCCCACTGGTATGATCGTTACTAACCAAGATGAGAAGTCGCAGATCAAAAACCGCGAGAAGGCCATGAGCGTCCTACGCTCCCGCCTCCTCCAGCGCAAGATCGATGAAGAAAACGCTAAGCTCACCGCCGAGCGCCGCGCTCTGGTGGGCACTGGCGACCGCAGCGAGAAGATCCGCACCTACAACTTCCCTCAAGACCGCATCACCGACCACCGCATCCGCTACAGCCGCAGCAACATCCCCGCTGCCCTCGGTGGCGACATCGATGACATCATCGAGCGCCTCCAAAGCTACGAACGCGAGTTGAAGGCACAAGGAGCAGAGCAGTAACAACCAAACATATTTGTCATAAACATAACAATACTACAGTTATATCGAGCCCATTGAGACTCCAGAGCAGCCTTACTTCCCTAGTGGCTGCAGTGTCGTTGCTGCTAGTTCATTATCCAATGCAGCTATGTCTGCAGGTTTAGCCAAACGACGAGTTTGTAGCTGTTCGTATTTCGCCCGCAATGCTTTTTGTGCTGCAGTGTGCACATCATCAGATGAGACCTGCGCCTCGTAAGCAATACGCGCTTGTGTATATGCTTCTTCATCAGGATAAACAACAAGAAGCGCATCATTATCATGGTGTGCATTATATGCTGAGTCAATTATCGTATATTCACGTCGTTCGTGATGATTACCCGCCAGTGCCAACTGCTGCACGATAATTGTTCGCACTACATAAGCTAACTGCTCATCAATGCTCTCTTTGACGGCAACGATCTTGGTGCGCTTCCCTACCTCGTCGCAAGATTCTAATACTAGCAATCGCGCCTGCGCGCCCTCACGGTGTTCGGCATCATGCCATACAGCATCACTATATTGATCAAAGACTTTATTGATCAGCATCTCCAAATGCGCTGCTGGTGTATCACCCTCTTGATGGCTCTCTCTCTGGAATATTATTGTAATTCATATTATTCTCATCAGCTAGCGGCTTTATGATACTGCTGAGCCCACACAGCCGATGCCACCTCCCCCTGCTGGCGTCGAAAGCGCCGACCTGCGCGACGAGCCTGCCTTTCTTCTTTATTACACACATTACCCGCTGCAGCAAGGATGATACCACCACCTGCGAGCATTACACCATATGAACCGAGCGTTGCGACCATCTCGAGCGGCACCGCCTGCTCAGCCTCTGCAGCCATTTCTTGAGCGATCATCATTCCGGCCGCTCCTGCTGCAATAGGCCAGCGATGGCGCTGCGCCCACCGTATTACACCTGTACCAATAGTATAATACGGCGAATCAAGTGGCGATGGCGCACCAGCAAGGCGTTTACCTGCATGATATAGTTCGTGACCAACAACCTCTGTCATTTTCTTTGGTGCGGCATCATATCGCACCGCAATAGCTGCTCCATCCTGTAGTGGCGTCGTATACCCATGGAGGCCTGAGGCAAGGAGCGCGCTGTCTTGAGGCTGAGCAATAACAATACTCACATCATCCCACCGATCGGCCGGCACTCCAGCAGCCGTAGCTGCTTCGTGCACTACTGCCGGAGCATAATCCACCACCGTATCAGGAGGCAGCTGCCTGCCTAGCCCCGTCTCGAACGACACCGGCACTGCTTGCGATGGCACTGCAATGCCATCAGCCTGATACCGTGCACCATACGTCCAGCCCATAATCCCATCTGTATAGCTATCCAGTGCCTTGTGCTTTTCTGTCATATTATGCCAGTATACCGCATTTATCTACCATTTGCTACACCCCGTCCTGTCTGTTATAACGTGTGGTATTCATTAACTTTAGATCATTATGGAGTAGTATGGACTACGATTATTCTTCAAGCTATTATTCAACCCCCTCATACACGACAGCGGCTAGCAGCCCCCTTGACCCGTTAGTGTGGGTGATGGTTATCATCATGCTCATCCTGAGCTTTGCTGTGATGGCCGTCGTGCTTGTCTCGCTGTGGCGAATATTTACCAAAGCTGGCAAGCCAGGCTGGGCTGCCCTCATCCCTATCTATAATAGTGTCGTCCTGATGCAGGTCATCGGCCGGCCTGAGTGGTGGGCGCTACTGCTGTTTGTGCCCTTCGTCAATATCTACATTGCTGTTGTGTCGACACTTGAGCTTGCTAAGTCCTTTGGCAAGTCGACCGGCTTTGGCGTGCTAATGCTGTTCTTGCCAGTCATTGCATACCCAATGCTCGGCTTTGGCTCGAGCCAGTACCTTGGGCCGGTTGCACCTCAGCCTGCGCCGTACTATCCACCACAGCAACCACCACAAGCCTAAAGCTCAAACATCACCAAGCAAAAGAGCCAGCATAGTGCTGGTTCTTTTTGCGACCTCTGTTTATTGTACGAAATTTGCAGTGCAAGCAAATTATTGCTACACTAGGATTAGAAAGGAGGAAATACGCTATGCCAACAGGAAAACCAATTCAGTACGACTGGGGCTGGTGGGATCTACCCAAGGTGCCTTGGTGGTAAGATATGAAGTACCTTTTATGTGGCAAGGGCTTGTGGCCATTTTACCCTTGCTAATAAATGGCACTAGGCTACCGCTCGTTTAATACAACTTTGTAATAGCTCTATTATAGCTATAACAAAAACCACATAACACAAGGAGACAAGGATGGGCAAGTATAATCATTGGTGTTGCGCTAATCCAGTACAATGCTGGCACATGCGTCACGATGTTTCTTGCCTGGCTACGATTAGCTACACCGAGAGCGTGTAGTTTATTTTTTTGGCAAATCCTATAGCGTATAGATAAATTTTTGAGCGCGCGTCTATACGAGGCGTCTCCTCAGGAACAAAGCACCTCTTGGACGAGAGGTGCTTTGTCGTTGTGTCGGCAAAATGCTTCTTACGCGGCGTCCTCTGCCTCAGCTTGCTTGCGTGAAGTCTGACGCGGTGTGGTGGTTTTTTCAAATGAGCCACCAGCTGCCTCAAGCGCAGCTACCACACTCTTCGACGCACCTTGCGTCTGGAGCACAAGCTTGGCAGTCAATTCACCACGAGTGATTACCTTCACACTATGGAATGGCGTCTCAATCAGCCCAGCTTCGTACAGCGCAAAGTTATCGACGGTGCCCGACAGGCTATTGAGATGATCGCTATATACCACCTGAGCAGGGGTGCGCAGGCTCTTAAAGCCGCGTGCCTTTGGCACTGCTGTAGCAATACCATTCTGCCCACCCTGGAACATTGGGCGCAGCTTCTTACCAGTACGGGCGTTTTGCCCCTTGGTACCACGGCCAGCGGTCTTACCACCACCAGCGGCAATACCGCGGCCAACGCGCTTGCGATCTTTATTGGCTGCGATGTGGAGTTCGTTGTATTTCATCTACTTGCCCTCCTTTGCGGATTGCTTCTTGGCGCCAACCCACTGCTCACGCGGCACCATGCTGCGCAGAGCTTCCACCGTAGCATAGGCGATGTTCACCTTGTTGGTACTGCCCAAGCTCTTCGAGAGCAGGTTGCGAATACCCGTCACGCCAATAACGGCGCGCACCACACCACCGGCAATGATACCCGTACCAGGCGCAGCTGGCTTGATAAGCACACGTGCACCACTAAGCTTAACTTCCATCTCGTGTGGGATGGTCTCATTCACCACCGGAATAACAACGAGGTGTTTCTTGGCTACTGAGGTTGCCTTGGCAATGGCAGTCTGCACATCGGCACCCTTTGCCACACCAACACCAACCTTATTCTTGCGGTTACCCACCACCACGAGCGCTTTAAAGCGGAAGCGGCGGCCGCCCTTAACGACGCGCGCCACGCGGTCGATGTTGACAACAACTTCTTCAAATTCCTTTGGCGTGTCATCACGCTGGTTGCGCCGGTCATCGCGGCGACCACCTCGGCCCCGACCACGCTGGTTGCGCCGGTCATTTGGGCGAGGTGTAGTATTTGCAGGTCTGTCTGCCATACTAAAACTCCAATCCTTCCTTGCGGGCAGCATCTGCCAATGCGCTCAAGCGGCCAGCGTACTGGCGACCATTGCGATCGAAGACGACTGCACTTATCTTTGCTTTCTTGGCCTTCTTGGCGATATCCGTGCCCACCTTGGCGGCCTTCTCTGTCATGGTGCCAGTTGCTTTAGTACCAACAGTAGTGGCAGCAGCCAATGTTGCGTGAGCATCATCATCAATAAGCTGCGCGCTCACATGCAGATTGCTAATCGTCACGCTCAAGCGTGGGCGCTGAGCCGTGCCGTGCACGCGAGCTCGGACGCGGCGCTTGCGCAGGTCACGATTCAGGAGTTTTTTTGCTAATGCGTGTGCCATTATTTCTTACCTGCCTTCCCTGCTTTGCGCAAAATTTGCTCGCCAACGTACATAATGCCCTTGCCCTTGTATGGCTCTGGCTTCTTGAGAGCGCGGATCTCGGCGGCGACTTGGCCGACCTTTTGCTTGTCGATACCCGTCACAACGATCACCATCCGCTCGTTCGTTACATTAACCCCCTCTGGGGCTTTGTAGTGGACTTCGTGGCTAAAGCCCAGGCTCATCGTCAGCTCGTTATTGCTCGACGAAACCCGAAAGCCCACACCTTTGACCTCGAGGCGCTTCTCGTACCCCTGGGTTACGCCAATCACCATGTTGTTGATGAGGGCGCGCATCAGCCCATGCTGGGCCCGAGCAGCCTTAGACTCATCCTTTGGATGAACCGTCACCTGCCCGTCCTCGACCTTCACCTCGACCGCTGGCGTAATGAACTGCGAGAGCTCACCTTTGGGGCCCTTGACGACCACATCACCAGAGTCAACCGTGATTGTCACACCCGATGGAATCGCCACCGGCAGTTTTCCGATTCGACTCAGACTCATTGCTTACCTTTCGATTAGTAGCCAGCAAAATGTTTGTCTCGTGCTGCCGGCCGCTCTCCATAGGCGAACAACCAGAACGCAAAACTCCCGTTTCACTCGCAAAGTTAATATCCTGCTAATTGTACCACAGATAGTGGAGAGAGCGCAAGAGCGGAAGACGCTAGTGGTAGAACTGGGGTATAATCTGGATAAGAAACTATGTCGAAGTTTGCGAGCAAGTTAGACGGTGCCATATAATCTTGGGGACATCCTCATTATGTCATCAATACACACCTTCTCACTCGCATTCCCAGCAAATAATGCCGTAGAAATAAAAATAAAAGCTGATGCAAGCAAGACGAGCCGCACTATTCACACCAAAAACACGAGAGACTTCACAGTCTCATTAGCCAGTATAAGCTGCTTAATAGGTATACAGGGTTATTGCTGCGTGCTGCTCCGCCGGCGGACATGCACTACTACTGCCACCGCAATAACCGCGCCAAGCACCATCAATCCTACCAGCCCGGCGAGTGCCCACAGCGGGCTTCCTGGCTGCCACTGGCAATCGAGCCAGCCGATTATTTTGTCACTACAGGCAAAGAATGTCAGCATAGCGCTCCCCCGTCACGAGAATATGTCGTTTGTGTTGTCATGAGCAACCTCCTTACTGCATATTGGTTCTCTTCGTTATAGTAAGTATACACCTACCCCCGGGCAGCATCAAACTGCTCAGACGTCAAGAGGAGCTGGCCCGTCGATTGCTGGTAGAGCGGGATGTAACGGCCACTCTGGGGAATGATCTGCCGCATGTGCTTGATTGCATCGGCAACTTCTTCCTCCGTCCAGTCTGTGCTCCGATCGCGAATCACAATACTCTTGACCCCTGTTGTCGCCATACTCGCGAAGCTCTGGTATTGCTGAGTATGCTCACGCGACAGGTGCACCTGGCCAGGCTCTGGCTGGGCCACAATGAGATTGACGAGGCCATAGGGGTCATTGCGGGGTAGTGGTATATCACTCCCAGGCTGCACCGTGTGACGAGCGGCGAAGAAGCTCACCGTCAGCGGAAAAACTGGGTCGAGCCCCTGCCGGTGAGTAACCTCGCTACAGCGCAAGCCAAGCACCAGTGCCTCAGCCACATGGGCCGGCTGCATAGCGTGGATCATATCGCCCTGCTCGATCAGTGGTTGGTCGGTCTTGTACTGCTGGCGGTTGCGTCTATCAGCCTGCTGCCACTGCTTGGGCGAGCTCGACTGCGCCATCGTCTCAAAGAGGCGCTGCCGCACGACATCATGCTGAGCCTGCGGCACGAGCTCAGGCAGCAAAGCAGCACCACGCGCCATCACCGTCCCGATCTTATCTGGCACGCAGTAGCCCGCCAGTTGCTCGTGACTCATCTGAGTAATTGGCACGTGCGCCACTGAGTCAATCGCATCGTCGTAGTGCGCACGGCTCCGCAGCGGCAGTGCAGTCGGCAATGTCGCAAGTGGCGTCGGCCACTTAAGGTCGGCACGCTGCAGATCATGCGTATTCAGCAGCTCCACAGCCCGCTCGGCCGCATAATACCATAGCGCATCAGGCAATTGGTCTTGGTGCGGCGTTACTTCGCAGGGTGATGGAGGTGATACTTCGTATGATGGCATGGCGTTCTATAAGATACTTCGCTTTGTTTTTTTACTTTCGTTCTGAGTGCTTATGCATTAGTAAGTGGTATTTTTGATGGAAAAGCAATATTGAGGGTTCGTTACAAACTCCGCCGAGATATGAGCCGGCGCAACGCCCCTATCTTGGCGACAGTATCTTCGGATGGGTTGGCGATTTCAAGACTGTACTTCTCTGGCATCTTTATACGATATGTCGTTGTTACATTATTGTTACATTATTGTTGCCTTCTCCATCGTCTGCTTCACTATGCAAGGCCTCTCTCACTTCTCGTACGAGCGCAAAACCAAAGTTTCTCTGTAGCTCAGAACCTCGCCCATTTGTAATATAGTCTACTTCTACACCATAGGTTCGGAGGATCTCCATCAGCTCCATGTGTGTCTCCTCAGGAAATGACCACTGTGTTATGCTCTTTCTGGTAACCTCAGTGTCGTAAGTGAACTCAGTTGGCTCAATGCCATTGCGCTCTGCTTGCTGCCGCATTTGGTCAAACTCGTCCTGGGTGAGAGGGTCATTTATATGAGTCATCAGGCGCAATTCTTCATATGGTATAAGCATCGGCTTCAGACTGATGCGCGCTACATCGCCACCAGTGCTTGATTTGTCACAATAGACAGCAAACCGATCGGTGTCCGCCTGAGAGGATAATTCTACCTGATAGATATAGCTATCATCTTCGTGCGTACCAGCCTTAATCACGCTCCAGCGCTTAATTTCTTCTAGCCAGGGGCACTCGTCTTCATAGCCATTTGTTTGCCGAAATTGCTCGTACTGTCGGATTGCAAGCTCTGGAATACTATGTTTTTTTAGTGGATCAAGAATGACACGCTGCAGAACTTCCTCGTCCATCTCGCTACCAAATGGCATATAGAACTGACGTAAATCAGCTGCAAGCTCCTCAAGGCTATCGTATAAGAAGCACTGGCGACATAACACGCTTTGTTCCATATCTTGCCGACGGGATGTATCAAGCTGCCGAGCTTGCTCATCTGTATTACTCTTTGCGGCACCAATCGCCTCTGCGATACCGTCTTTCGTCTGCCATTGTTCAGCAAAATCGATACGATCCACCCCAGCTACCCGGAGCGCACGAGCAAGCTCTCGGCCAGCCGGGAATACTTCTGCATCGGCCTGTCGCAGATGCATATCACAATACGAGTTTCTCCATGAAGTAAATATATCATTTAGTTGCCCTTGATCCTCACCGATCTTCGGGTGGTTACGTATAAACTCAGCAAAATCATCCTTCGTTGGCAAGACAAACCCCAGCTGCTCTTGGTAATGCAACACACCTGGATGCGACGACGTACGGTCGTCAAACCAGTCGTCTAATACCGTTCTCATTATTGCTCGCGCTTGGTCAACCGCGACGGGATCGGCCACTTCACTTTGCTCCGCAATCAGCGCAGAGAGGTCCCATTGGTATACTTGTTTTGTTGTTGCACTGCCTGTAAAATCGAAGGTATCTAGCTGAGCAAGTGCAGTGTTATAATGCGATGGGTCATCTGCTACACGATCCTTCAATGCCTTGAATATCTGCTGACAATCACTTGGTGGCTTTGGTGTATATGGGTCTTTTGGCTCTTGTAGCCTACGTGGGATTGATATCTCGCGTGTCATAATGCGCCTATATCTGTATTATTCACTATTGGTCTATACCATACTCTCTATTTCGCTCAATGTCAACTAATTACATATTTGTATACACAGCTCCCAAATCCACACAACCATATAAATGCGCCCTCCACCACAGGAATAGCACTTATCCATGCGCTGCGTTAAGCCTCTTAATCTAGCAGACCTTCAATAGTCCTTATCCCCTACTGCACTACAAACTCTACCAAGAGATAGTCTTACAAGCTTATTGAAATAAATAGAAAAGGATGCCACTATATGCTATGATGTTGCCATGGATAAGGATTCTTCACAAACGCCACCACCATCTCACGATGCTATATCGCAGCATCACGATGGTACACCACACCCTCAGCATGAGACGGCACATCAGCAAAACAGCTTGACGCAGCAACCACACCGCTCGCGCTTTGATCATATGACGTGGCCGCAATTGATAGGCTGGCTCGGTGGTATATATGTATCAGCGATGGTGATTGAGTACGGCTTAATATCCAGCCTAAGCTATATTCACGAATCGTTCCATCCCTATCATAATTCACCTATTTCGGCCGCCTCGATCATTGGTATGCTTATGTTCATAGTTACAATCTTCCTCGTGACATTCCCACTCTGTGCACTGGCTATCATTATACACTTCTCTGTTAGGCGAGATCTCTTAAAACTCGCAGCCTCCCAAAGCATGGCAAAGCAACCCCACGATGACGCACCGCAACCTCAAACTGAGGCGGCGAAGAATGTACCAACCGACCCTCTCCCTCGGTTCGTCGACCGTTTGACGTGGCTGCAAGCAGTTGGAGTGGCGGCTGGTGTATTTGTTGTGTCTGTAATGGTGTTTGGTATTCTCGTTAAGCTATCTGGCGCACGCCCTTTGGATGGATTTATGGGAGGTACTCGTCATAATTCAAGCACTCAAGACTTGATTCTTGGAATAGCATATTTTCAACCTGCAGCAAACGTACTGCTGTTTGCTCTATACTTTGCCGTGAGGCGAAAAGACGTGCCCATCTTACTACGCGCAGCACTCATCGTGCTACCACCCCTACCTCTCGGGTACATTGGTATGGTAGCAGCGATGATAGCTGCTGCTCCCTCTTATTAAATTGGGATAACCGTTAGATACTATAAACCTCACAGCCTCTCTCCCAACACTTCATCTGCTGGAGCGCGAGAATCGATCATGCCGCTTGCTATCTACCACAAAAGCGCCCAGGATTTTCTCCTGGGCGCTTTCATTTTGCTGGCAATGTGCGGATTAGTAGATCTTCATCAGCACTTCGCCACCAAGCTTGTGCTTGGCTGCTTCGCCACCGGTCATGACACCTTTGCTGGTGCTGACGAGGACGATGCCGCGGCCTTGCTTGACCTTGGGGATGTCGGCAGCAGCCACGTAGACGCGGCGGCCTGGCTTAGACACCCGGGCTAGCTCGGTAAAGGCTGGGCTCTCGCCAGCGCGGTTGATGGTAACAACCAATGTACCGCGTGGCTTACCAGCCTCGACGGTAGCATCTGCTAGGTAGTGATTCTTGACCAATTGCTCGGCTACAACTTGCTTGAGCTTGCTGGTGGGCACACGGACTTCTGTCTTGCCGACCATCGCAGCGTTGCGGATTCGGGTGAGGAGATCCGCGATTGGGTCAGTTGATTGTAAACTCATAACTCTATCTCCTTTCCGTTACCAACTGCTCTTTGTAATGCCTGGGATTTCGCCCTTCGATGCCTTCTCGCGGAAGTTGATGCGACTCAGGCCAAAGCGACGCATATAACCACGCGGCCGACCGCTGAGGGTGTCGCGGTTTTTCCAGCGGGTTGGGCTCGAGTTGCGCGGCAGTTTCTGCAGGCCATCGAGGTCGCCCGCCGCCTTGAGCTCAGCGCGCTTGGCAGCGAATTTCTCGATCATCTTTTGGCGTTTGCGATCGCGTGCAATCATTGATTTCTTAGCCATACGCTATTTCCCCTCCTTCTCAAACGGCAAACCAAACTTCTCCAGCAGTGCCCGGCTTGCAGCTGGGCTGCCCTGCTCGATGGCAATCGTCACCTGGAGGCCATGAACGATCTGCGTCTCCTCAAAGGTGAGCTCGGGGAAAATACTCTGGTCGGTGATGCCAAGGTTGTAGTTGCCACCCTTGTCAAATTTGCTCCCCACGCCGTGAAAGTCGCGCACCCGCGGCAGGCTAACATTAACCAGCCGGTCGAGGAACTCGTACATCCGAGCGCCGCGCAGTGTCACACTCACGCCAATTGGCGCACCCATGCCAGCGCGGATCTTGAAGCCGGCGATCGACTTCTTGGCCAAGCGATCAACCGGTGCTTGCCCAGTGATCTTAGTAATGGTATTGCGTACCAGTTGGTGGTAGCGCTTGTCTTCTTTGTGCTTGCCGATTCCTGCGCTGACCACAATCTTCTCGAGCTTGGGCACTTGGTGCACATTGCTCAAGGCTAATTCGGCCTGGAGTTCCTTGCGATATTGATCCAGATACAAGGCTTTCAAGCGAGGAGTCGGAGCGGCGGATGCAGTTGCCTTCGCCATTAGTTGACCTCCTTGTTATTCAGTTGCCGAGCAACGCGAACCTTAGCGCCCTCAGCATTAATAGTATAGCCAATGCGGCTCGTCGTGCCAGCTGCTTCGTCGACAACCAGTGCGAGCTTACTCAGTGGCACTGACACATGAATTTCCTTGGTGCCACCACGTGGGTTGAGCTGGCTTGGCTTGACATGGCGGTGGCGCAGCCCCACACCCTCGACCAATGCGGTCTGCTGAGCGGGGTTAACGGCCAGTACCTTGCCCGTCGTGCCTTTGTCGTCACCACTGATGATCTTGACGATATCGTCTTTTTTGATGCGCTGTGCCATTAGAGTACCTCCGGTGCCAAGCTAATGATCTTGCTGTAGCCAAGGTCGCGCAATTCGCGTGGCACAGGGCCAAAGACACGAGTTGCCTTGGGTGTCTTGTCGTCGTTGATAATGACGGCAGCGTTGTCGTCGAAGCAGATGGTGCTGCCATCTTTGCGGCGGATCTGGTCGCGGGTGCGTACCACCACTGCCTTAACGATAGACTTCTTCTTGACGTTGCCAGTTGGGCTGGCGTCTTTGACGCTGGCGACAATCACATCGCCCACCCGAGCGTAGCGACGCCGAGTGCCACCCAGCACGCGGATGCACAAGATGGACTTTGCACCACTGTTGTCTGTTACCTTAAGGCGAGATTCTTGCTGGATCATGCTGCCTCCTCTTCGCCTGCGTCATCGTTTTTGAGCTCAATCGAGCCCTGCGAGCGCTTGAGTACGGCATCGAGCCGAAATGCTTTGCGCTTGCTGATCGGGCGTGTCTCGATGACCCGCACCGTATCACCAACATTGGCATCGTTTGTCTCGTCGTGAGCAGCATACTTACGGGTGACGGTGTATTGCTTGCCGTAAATAGGGTGTGTTTCGCGGCTGGTCACGGTCACCGTGATGGTCTTGTTGCCCGCGGCCGAGGAAACAACGCCGGTCAATGTCTTGGCCATTAGTTTGTTCCTTTCCGCTGATTAATTTCCGTTAGTATCTGCGCAATCTCTCGGCGATATACGCCAAGGATCCGCGGGTTAGCGAGCTCGCCTGCCCGGTGGCCCCGCTGGGCCTCAAGCAGATCGGCGCGCTTGGCGGCCAGCTCTTGCTGGAGTGTCTCGAGGCTCTTGACCTCTGTTGCAGGGACTGCATTCTCTGCCATCGCTAGGCCTCCTCTTTCTTAATAAAGCGTGTTTTGACGGGCAGCTTGTGGCTTGCCAGGCGCATTGCCTCGCGGGCGACATCCTCTGGCACACCCTTCATCTCAAACATCACGGTGCCATTCTTGACCTTCGCAACGAAGAACTCAGGGTTACCCTTACCACCACCCATCTTCAGGCCCAGTGGCTTGCGGCTCACTGGCGTGTGCGGGAAGATCCGAATCCAGATCTTACCACCACGCTTGACGTAGCGGGTCATTGCCTGGCGAGCTGCCTCGATCTGGCGGCTTGTGACGCGCTCGTTGCTCAGGCTCTGCAGGCCGTAGTCACCAAAGGCAATGTAGTTGCCCCGTGTGGCGTTGCCTCGGTTCTTGCCGATGCGGACTTTGCGAAATTTTGTTTTCTTTGGTAGCAACATTACTTCGCACTCCTTTCACCCTTATAGATCCAGACCTTGACGCCGACGATACCCACGCCAGGGCAGTTGGCCCGTGCGGTGTGGAAGTCGATATCGGCCCGCAAGGTGTGCAGTGGCACCGAGCCCTCGATCACTTTCTCGCGGCGTGCCATCTCGGCGTTGTTGAGCCGGCCGGCTACCTCGATGCGGATACCCTTTGCACCACTGTTCATGGTGTTCTGGGCAGCCATCTTGACGGCGCGGCGGAAGTTGGCCCGGCGCTCGAGCTGGCGAGCGATATTCTCCGACACCAGCTTGGCGCTGAGCTCTGGCCGACGAACCTCCTCAATGTTGATGCGTACTGGCAAGCTGGTGATCTTCTCGATCTGCCGCTTGAGCTCTGTCACGCCAGCCCCACCGCGGCCAATTACCACACCAGCCTTGGCGGTGTGAATCGCAATGGTAATCTGGTTTGGGCTGCGCTCAATCTCGATCCGGTCGATCGTTGGCCGGCTTGCATAGCGAGCTTCAATCAGCTCACGGATTTTGATGTCTTCTGCCAACCAAGCCGCAAAGTCGCGCTTGTTTTGGCCAAACCAACGCGAGCTCCAGTTTTTGTGGACTTGGAGGCGGAAACTGACTGGGTTTACTTTTTGGCCCATTTAGTTGTCTCCTTTCTTGGCTGTATCGGTTGCTTTGGCGGGTGCCTTCTTGACCTGCTTCTCCACACCACTCACCTCGACCAAGATATGGCTCGAGCGCTTCTGGAATGGCTGGGCTCGGCCACGGCTGGCCGGCTTGTAGCGGCGCAGGCGTGGGCCAGCAGTCACGCTAAGGCTGTGGATGTGCAAACTGCGTGGGTCGAGGCCATGGTTGTTGATGGCGTTGGCTTGGGCGCTGGCGATTGCCTTCTTAACAGGCAGCGCGGCGCGGCGCGGGGTGTGATCAAGAATGACCAGTGCATCGGCCACACTGCGGCCACGCACCAGGCTAGCAACAATGCTTACCTTGCGCGGGGTCTGGTCTATACCCTTGATGTGCGCCCGAACGATGGCTGGTGCATCGCTCGACCCCTGTTGTGTCTGTGATGCGGCCATTACTTCTTATCCTTTCCACCGTGCTTGCGGAACTTACGAGTTGGGCTAAACTCACCGAGCTTGTGGCCAACCATGTTTTCTGTAATCAGCACCGGCACATGCACCCGACCATTGTGCACCGCAAAGGTGAACCCCACCATCTCTGGCGTGATCGTGCTGCTGCGGGCCCAGGTCTTTATCACGGTGCGGTCGCCAACTTTCAGCGCTGCCACTTTTTTGGCAAGCTTCGCGTCGACGAATGGGCCTTTTTTGAGTGAACGACTCATAGACTACCTCTTCCTCTTAGCTTCGTGACGACTGCGGACAATCATCTTATTGGTTGATTTGCGACGGCGGGTCTTGAAGCCAATTGCTGGCTTACCCCATGGCGTCTTCGGGATGCGGCCAGGGCCCGTCTTGCCTTCACCACCACCCATTGGGTGATCAGCTGGGTTCATAGCCTTACCATGGACGCTTGGACGCCACCCCATGCGGCGGCGGCGACCGGCCGAGCCGAGCTTGACATTCTGATGCTGGACGTTGCCTACCACACCAATGCTGGCTTCGCACTCGAGGCGGAACTTGCGCACCTCACCACTAGGCATCCGCACCATAGCGTAGCCGTCTTCTTTGGCCATGAGCTGCGCTTTAGTACCAGCGCTACGCACCATCTGAGCACCCTTACCGTGGTTGATCTCGATGGCGTAGATCTGGCTACCAACCGGGATGTTAGCCAGTGGCATGCGGTTACTCGCCTCGATTGGCGCATCGGCACCAGTCTGGAGCACCTTACCCTTAGTCATTTGGGTGTCGGCCAAGATGTAGTGGTAGAGACCGTGCTGATCCTTGACGCGGGCAATGCGGGCACTGCGGTTTGGATCGTACTCGATCTCCTCCACCGTCAGCGTCAAGCCAGCGGCCAAGCGATGGTCAAGCAAGCGGTAGTGCCGCTTAACGCCACCACCACGGTGCCGGACGGTGATCTTACCAGTGTTATTGCGACCAGCCTTTTGCTTGCCAGCCTTGACGAGGCTCTTGAGTGGCTTGCGCGTCGTTACATCGCTCAGATCTTGCGATGTCATGCCGCGGCGGGCGGGAGTGGTTGGGTTGTACTGCTTAATCGGCATTACTTATCCTCCTTCTGCTCTGTTTGCGGCTGCTCTTCGGTCTCAAACACCTTGATCTCGCCTTCACTCAAGCGCACGTACGCCTTTTTGCTGTCGTGGCGGTGTGTGGTGCCTGGGTAGCGGCGCTTGCCCCGGCTGTAGCGAATAGCTTTGCCGCTTTGCACAGCAGTGGTAACATTGGCTACCTTGGTGCCATCGTATTGTGCCTCAACGGCTGCAGCGATCTGCTGCTTGTTGGCCGACAGTGGCACATCAAAGATGTAGGTGTTTTGGCCAGTAATGAGCCGGTAGGCTTTTTCGGTGGCGCGGGGAGTGACTAATACGAGTTGCATTTATTTGTCCTCCTGTGCGAGCCACGCCGTAATAACATCCAGCGCCTGAGGCGACAGGACGATATGGTCGGCATTAAGAATGTAATAGACATTGAGATACATCGCACTCACAGCCAGCACCTGCTGGAGGTTGGCGGTGGAGCGAATCAGCTCGGGCGACTTCTCGCCAGCGACGAGCAGCACTTTGCGCTCGAGCTTGAACTGGCGGAGAAACGCCGCAGCGTCTTTGGTCTTGCCAGTTACCTTGTCCTCAAAAGGCAAGACCTGGATCTTGCCAGCCTGATGAGCCAGTGTGAGGGCTTGGCGGATAGCGACACGTTTACTGGTCTTAGACAACTTCTTGCGGTAGTTCTCGTTACCGCGTGGGCCAAAGACCACACCACCGCCCCGCCAAATTGGGTTGCGGATACTGCCGAAGCGGGCTCGGCCAGTGCCCTTCTGCCGCCATGGCTTCTTGCCACCACCGCGGACTTCGCCCCGCTGCAAGGTGGTTGCACTTGCCTGGCGGGCATTTGCCAAGAATGCGTCGTAAGCGAGCTTGAGTAGCTCGTGATTCGGCACATCGACGCCGAAGACGCTGGTTGGCAAGGTTGCTTTTGCTGGCTTGGTAGATTCAGCCATTACTTAGCACCTCCTAGGATAATTAAGCCCTTCTTGGGGCCTGGGACAGCGCCTTTGACACCGATCAAGTTGTCCTCAGCCGAGATAAACTCAACCGTCAAATTCTTGACAGTGACACGCTCGTGGCCCATCTGGCCTGCCATGCGCTTCCCTTTGAAAATCTTTTGTGGGTACATGCTACCGATCGAACCGACCTTACGCGTGTTACCCTTACCACCGTGGGTTTTGCGGTGGCGCTTAAAGTTGTGCCGCTTGATCGTACCGGCCCAACCTTTACCCTTGCTGATGCCCGTGACATCCACGACATCGCCGAGCGCAAACTCCGTAACGCTCCATGTGTCGCCCACCTTGACATCGCCAAGGTCATCGACACGAAATTCCCGAATATGCTTCGGGGTGACACCGGCTGGCTTCACATGCCCAGCCACGGCCTTGCTCAGGTTCTTACCCGCACCATACGCCACCTGCACTGCGTTGTAGCCGTCTGTCTCGACGGACTTGACCTGAGTCGCAGCGACAGGCCCAGCCTGGATAAGCGTGACAGGAATCGTCGTGCCATCCTGGCTGATGATTTGGGTCATACCAATCTTGGTACCGAGAAGTGCTTTCATTGCCCTCTTGCTCCCATGTAAAATCCCCGGCGACTAGCAGTATCTTGGTACCAACACTGCGTGGCTACACACTTCGCTGGCCAAGACTTACCAATTCGTCCTGGGATGAGTTGCTATTACGTAATAAATTACAGCTACCATAGTACCATAGAATGGGGCGAGAAAGCAAGAGGGCGTAGGAGATCAAGAGCAATGCAGTAGAGCACCAATCCTAACAGCATATTGGTGTGTCGTAGAATCATTATCACCCATCTACACCATCGCCCACTATGCTACAATATAATGCGTTAATGCGTCACTCAACTTCCTTACCTACCTCTGTTGATGCTTGGCTTGCTGCGGCGGCTGCCCAGCTGCGGACGGCTGGTATTGCCAGCAGCCGGCTCGATAGTGAGCTGCTGCTAAGCTATGTACTGCAGCGGCCTCGACACTGGCTCCATGCCCACGGCGATAGCACACTCCTGCACGAGCAACACATGCAGGCGGAGCAGCTCCTCACTCGGCGCCTCCAGCATGAGCCACTGGCCTACTTGGTGGGACATAAGGAATTCTATGGGCGCGATTTCGTCGTTTCGCCTGCGGTGCTGGTGCCTCGGCCCGAGACAGAGCAGATGATTACCCTCCTGCTGCAGCTCATTCAGCCCACCCAGCGCACCATTGCCGATGTTGGTACTGGCAGCGGCATTCTCGCCATCACAGCACAGCTCGAGCTTCCACAGTGCAAAATTGATGCGTACGACATAAGTCTTAAAGCCCTCGCCATCGCTCAGCACAATAGCACGCAGCATGGCGCTACCTCTGTTCATTTTATTCAGAGTGATCTCCTAGCGGCAGCGCAGCAGCGCTATGATGTCATTCTTGCCAATCTCCCCTACGTCAGCCCCACCTGGCAGCGCGACGACCGCGAGACGGCGCACGAGCCCACCCTAGCGCTCTTTGCCGAGGGTGATGGGCTCGCGCTCATTTCTACCCTCCTTGCCCAGACGGAGCGATGGCTCGCGCCTGGTGGTCTACTCATCCTCGAGGCCGACCCCTGCCAGCACTCACGCATCATCGCTTGCGCTGCCACGCACCAGCTCACTCATATGCGGAGCGAGGGGTATGCGCTGGCCTTTGCTAAGCAAAAAATCCTTCACTCGACTGTCTAAGTCCACGTTATCCGAGCTTCGTCTTTATCTGTGCGGTATCAACTAAGGCCATAACCTTCTTGATTTCATCACTATCGACAGGCAAGTCATTCAATCCAAGCTGACGTTCTTCTTCACGGTTCTGGCGTTCGATCACATGAATAGACTTTTTATTTGGACGCTTAATACCAAGGAGTAATTCCTCAAAGTCATTCTGCTCATAAGATATGCGATCATAATAATCTCTCGTTGCCTCCATATCGGGCAAATGATAACGCAACACCTCTGTTGGCTCACATCCAATTGGTGCTTCTGCACGATATTCATAACGCTGTTCACCATCATTAAGGAATATCTGTTTTTTTGTTATAGGCGATACACTCTTGATTGTTGCTGAACGAACAGTAATCGAGACATACGACCCATCATCATACCGAACCACTAGTGGAAGCATGGCAACATCCTCTGCATCTTGGTCGTCTTCTTCCTCAAAATGTATTGTCTTTGCTTGGTCAGCATACCTAAGGAATAGCTCATTAACACCACGGTGGAACTGTTGGGCTGCACGACGCTGTTCACTTTCCTGCACTGCTTCTTGTTGTGAAAGAGTGTCCATTGCTGCGTGGGCTTGACTGTACTCCATAATGCTCCTTTTTAGTTATTCTATGTAGTTAGTCTACTATAACACCATACCGCGAAAATTGTAAACTCATACACTTCACCTCCTCGTAGAGCAACAAGAGGCAACTCTTTTCGTCATAACACCAGCTGCAGCGCACGCTGACCCATCTGCCCTACCGTATCCACAGCTATTCGCGGCCAACGCTCGGGCTGCAACATACGATCTACTTTGTCGAGTTCTTGGTGGGTGTAATAGTCTGGCGATTGGATTGTTGCTCGCTGGAGCAGCGCATATACATCAGCCATCTCTTGGCCATCTACTTCTGCTGGCTGCACCTCATCTTGTGATATAAAGGTATCATCCAGCTTGGTATAATCATACTCATAGCAAAATAGCTGCAGCTCAGCTAGCGATGCATCGCTATGGCTAGGCGTGTCGAGGTAATACGACCGCACTGCGCCAGCATACGCGCCATATTTATCCACCTCGTAGATGACAATATGCGGGTCATGCACCTGGCCATCGGCATCCAAAGCAGCCCAAGCACTCAGGGTGAGGCGCTGCCCATCATCAGTTTTGTGGCCAAAGTATACACTGCGCACCTCACCACCGTCGTAGCGCTGCCGGTCAGCCGCACCACGTCGGCGCGCACTTCTATACTGGGTAGTAATAATATCCTGGACGACTGTGGTGAGCTGCTCAGCCAATAAGCCCGGCTGCTCGTGCTGACCTGGTGGTGCACACTCAGCGTCAGTATTGGCTGTATATGGCGTGCGACGCAAAGCATCGCCCACGCGGGGTGCTGTGTTGTATGTCATATTGTTCCCTCTGTGTGTTAGATATACGTCCCTTTTAGCATACTATAGAAGCATAGCCCAAGGCAAATAACAGAGGTGAACAAATGAGCAATTTTATACTATATTCAGAATAATTCTAATAACGCTTCCTGTACTCTGCCGTTGCGAGCAGTTTGCGCAGCTGGGCTACCTCATGCGTGTCGACTGGTTGGTCATTGATGCCCATTTGGCGCTCGAGTTTTTGGTTTGCTAGTTCGTTCTTGAGATGATCTACCGTTGCAGGCGCGCGCTCGTATGCTTCCTCTGGTGGCAGATTCCTGCCAATGGTCAATTCTTTTGGTATTTTACGCTGAGATTCGCTCCCCTGCGGTGTATCAAATCGCCGCACCACACCATCCTCAAGGTGATAGCGAAAACGGTCGCCACCCCGCTCGCTAAGGCTAATTATTCGGTCCTGCGTGCCATCATCTAGCGTTGCCGATTCGGTCAGGATCGTGACCGTTCTCTCACCCTGTGTTGCATACAGCAAGACTCTCGACTTCACGCGGTCAGTGCGAACCGTGTGATCGTATGTATTCGCTTCACCAGCAAACCGCAGCAGCGTCTCCTGCACTAAGTCGTCAAAATCTGCCGCTGCCTGTGCCTTCTCCTCCTTGGAGAGCCGCTCAGCAAACTGCCCTACCGTAGCGATTTTCTCTTGATTGTTTGTTCCGGGCTGCTCGTGTGCCATGGTATACCTCTGTTATGTTATATACTATGACACCTATAATGCTCTCTCTCTCTCTCTCTGAAAGTCAACCGATCAAATCAAGAACATGTCTTTGCTATGCCAAAAACCACCCATCAGCTGGGTGGTTTCTTGTTGCTATTGCTCAATACACCGTGATTATTTGATCGATGTGATCATAATGCGGCTGTATTGCTGGCGGTGGCCACGCTCTTTGTGGACGCGCTTCTTGGCTTTGTAGCGAATGACGCGGATTTTGTCGCCCTTAACGAGCGCTTCTACGACCTCGGCCTTGACCTTGACGCCTGCAACGTGCGGCGTACCAACAGTGGTCGTCTCGCCATCGATGGTCAGGAGTGCATCGGCTTCGAGCGCTTTTGTGCCGTCCGGGAGGCGGTCCACCAGGAGGGTCTCTTTTTCGGCGACGAGATACTGCTTGCCGCCAAGCTGAATGACTGCTTTCATCTGATTCCTTATAATTATTAATACTTCCGACTGATTGTAGCAGAGACGGCGGTGGATGTCAAAGTTGGTGTATTCTAACTGTCATTACTCACCAGCCGCTGCACCACCGCTGGCAGCTCTGCCTCGGTGCGCCACACCTCCGCCTGGGTGGCGATGAGCTGGTCGCTGAGGTAGCTCTGCTGGCCCACGCTGTGGTGCTGCGCCAGGGCGATTGGCTTGCCCAGCGCCAGTGCCGCCCCTACCTCCATAAGCATCCCCTCGCTGCGCCGTGGCGATGCTTGGACTACTAGCACCATGTCGTACTGGGGTAGTACGCTCAGCGCACGGCGGACAAACTCACCTGGTGTATGGTAGCTAGGCCAGGCTGGGTCGAAGAGATTGCAATACACCGCGCAGCCCACCTGCTCGAGCGCTGCCACCACTGTGCGCATCCGAGCGCGCACCACTGCCTCGTCCTCACCAGTAAAGGCGTAGGAGCAAAAGACAGCGGGCGGGGTGGTTGGTGGCGTGGAGTTCATATATATAGTATACGCTACTACGGCACTGGGTTATATCCTGTTATTTTTCACGATTTTTGCCTCTGTTGCGGGCCAGTTTTTCACAAATCTTATTTCACATCCTGTCATATCTATGCTACGCTGGGTAGTATGAGTATGAAGAGACTCGTGTATGGCATAGCTGGTACAATGATCGTCTTCGCAGGCGCGGGCGTCATCGTAGCAGCCCAGCCAAAGAGTGGTTCGTCAGCGCCTGCATACAATGCAACGAGTGCAACAACCGGTGGGCATATGGCCAAGGCATTAGCACCGTCCGACCAGCCATCCGCGCAGACACTCGCCCAGCGCAACCAAGCCATCAAGATAATCATCGCTTCCAATGCTTCTCCCAAGGCCATCAAGCCAGCGTCGAAGCCCAGTGAGACACCAACGCCAACGCCAGCCGCAGAGCAAAAGCCAACTGCAACCAACGGCGCTTCGACTGGCTCGAACACACGCTCGAATAGCAACGCCCAAAAGAGCAATCCATCGAATAATAAGTCAAATTCTAACTCCAACGTGCCATCACCGGAGTTTGTTGACCGTGTCTTTGCAACGGTCAACAAGGAACGGGCAGCACGTTCGCTCGGTATGGTGCAACGCATTGAGCAAATCAACACGAGCTCGCGTGCTCAGTCGGCCTACAATGCGCAAATCAACCAACTCAGCCACGAGGGCGGGACAGATCGCCTCAAGCAGCACTATACTTGCCGCGCCAGTGGTGAGATTCTTGAGCTCGTGCCGATCTCGTACAATGAGCAACAAGCCACGGATGTATGGATCAATTCCCCGCCACACAACAAGATCATGTTCTCAAGTGACTACGACAAAGCTGGCATTGGCCTAACGCAAAAAGGCGATCAATATTACATTGCCATGCAGTTCTGCCGCTAGGAGAGGATAAGGCAACCCTCTATCTGAGAGAAACACTCGCTCAGAATAGAGAGAAAAGACCGGCCATTATAGCCGGTTTTTTGCTTTCCCAGAAGAATGTTAATCTTCAGTTGAATCTAGAGATTCTTCTCAGTAACTTCACACACCTCTATCGTCCCTTCCTCTTCAACATTAAGAATTAATGACATTCCCCAAGTCGTGGCTCCAGCGCTAAAGCAAACACCGGCTGTGACAGCTAGTTATTGAGCCTACCTGTTTGAAGTGATCAAAGGCAGTTCACGCTAAGAAAGCGAAATCTTGAAGCTTCACAAATTACTTCGATTTGCATCAAGTGTGTCAAGCGATTCTGCTCTATTCAGAACCTTCCAGAGCTGCTGCACTTCTGCCTCACTGACCACTTGGTCGCCTCGGCCGATCCGTTGGCTTTCGCCAATCGTGCGCATGACAGACTGACCACTACAGGCTGAGCCGGCCAGCGAACGCACCACCCGCTGGCGATAGCCTTCTGTAATAATGCGGTAGCGCAGCCGCTTTGAGCCACTCACCAAGCTAACCTCATGCGCTGTGGTAGCAATCGCATTATCGCTTGCGTTTGGCTGCACTGGCTCGCGCCAAAATGTCGCCGTCTCAATATCGACTAGCAGATTCGAGCCATCATGATATGGTGCCATGAGCATGAGGATGGCACGGCTTTGGTTCGGAAACAGAGGTGACTTGGTTTCTTTTGCTGACGCGGCATTGTCCATTCGGTAGCCATATACATCAACCGTATCGGCAAATTTCGTCATCATATGCAAAGCAATCTGGCTCAGCTGCACCACTGCAGCCGCTTGGTCGGCCGCAGTCACTCGTTCGCGCGGAGTGCTATATAAGGTGGAGAATGCTTCTTGGGCTTGAGTTCGTGTCATTCATCTGTCTTTTCTGTCGCAGCAAGCGACGCATTATATTAGCAATAAAACAGGGGGCATCTCGATGATTGAATAATATCGCATTCTCTTCCCCACCTTCTCTGAAGTACTGCAAAATGCCCTAGATTTAGCCTTTTAGAGCTGATAGAATTAACGGCTATCTACTCCATTTATTGAAGGCAAATCGGTGCAAGAGAAGGCGAAGCTTTGCAGCTCAGCCTATACTATTCGATTGTCTTCTCAAACACCGTTGTGTTATAGATCGTTGCGCCCTTGTGGAGATAAAAGTGATGGGCTGCTTGGCGCTTAGGGTTGGAGGTAAAGGTGAGCTTGGTCGCACCATGTTGCTGGCCCCAGCTTAGCATCGCATCCCACAGCCGCGAGCCAACCCCCTTACCCTGCACTGAGGGGTCGGTCACGAAATCATCGAGGTAGATCTTGCGCCCAGCAATCGGCCCCACCAACAGGGCGAGCGTTGCCATGCCTACTACCTTACCATCAAGACGAGCCAGGAGCAGAACTTGATTCTCAGCAGCGATCACCGCTTCTAGCGCCTGACGCAAAGCGTCCATCGCCGCTGTATCATAGGTAATTGGAGTAGTTGGCGCGGTTGTTCCGGCTTGGTGCAGCACATCGCCCAGTGCTGCGATTGCCGCCACATCAGCCTGGCTGACGGCGGTTGCCTGTTCGATTATGAGTTCTTCCATATATCGATTATACTACAAGTATGAATCAGCGTATACTCACCCTACGTGATGCGCTCGCCACTCACCCGCCGCGCATCGCCTACCCAGAAGGCACCAACCCCATTATCCTTAGCGCCGTACGTCAGCTGGCCGATTGGCACGCCGCTCGGCCTGTGCTTGTTGTAGATAGCCCAACTGCTGTCAAGCAGACTGCTGCCGATGCAGGTGTCTCGCTTAATGGCATCGAGATTATGACAGTACCCCACCAACACGATACTGCATCGGCAAATACCACTAACACGCCACCCCTTACCCCACTCACCTACGCAGCTCAGCTGCTTCACGATGGCACGTTTGATGCTATGGTGGCTGGCATTGACCACCCCACCACTGCGGTATTGCGGGCTGCGCTGAAGGTTGTTGGCTTAGCACCCGGAGTGCGCTATGCATCGAGTTTCTTCGTGATGGATATGCCCCACTTCGCTGGCGGGGAGAATGGCCTGCTTATCTTTGCCGACTGCGGGATGAACATCACACCAGATGCCGCTGGCCTAGCCACCATTGCTAGAGCCAGCGCCTTGAGTGCCACCCGTCTTGGCTGGCAGCCCCGCGTTGCGCTGCTTTCCTACTCGACGCTCGGTAGTGCTGGTGGCCAAAGTGTCGAAACAATTCGCCACGCTCTTGCAGAAGTACAAGCCCATCAGCCAGAACTCCGTATCGATGGTGAGCTCCAGCTTGACGCCGCTCTTGTCCCCGCCATTGGCCACAAAAAAGCCCCTACCAGCCCTGTCGCTGGCCAAGCCAACGTCCTCGTTTTCCCCGATCTCAACTCTGGCAACATTGCCTACAAGCTCGCCGAACACCTGGCTGGTGGTCATGCCTACGGCCCTATTCTGCAAGGCTTCGCACGGCCAATCAGCGACCTATCGCGTGGCTCGAGCGTTGATGATGTGATTGGCGCGAGCTTAATCGTTGGTAGTATGGCTACTGAATAAATTGCGCAATTTATTCACGCAGGCTGGTGATTTCTTGCTTGCTTTTTGCAATCGTTTTCTTTGTCGTGTTCACTTCGTGCCCTCTTTTCTGTGGTGATTATCTTGGTTCACGTATCAATTTGCTGCTGCGCCAGAGCACTTTTTGTCGTTTACTTTTCCTGCCGCAGTGCAGGTAGATGAGCCGGTTTTTTTGGTTGCATATTGCAAGTAAAGTGCCTGTCTTTGCGTCGTTCTCATGCTCTCTGGTAGTGAGAAATCAAGGTTCGAGACGACACTAGTTGCCATTCTCCTATACAATGATATTGAATATATTTAAATAAAATTCAATATTATATTTTATCATAAGTACGCATTCTCCCACCTACCATACCATCAATATTCAGTCATGTATTAATCATGGTGAATAAAATTAATGTTCGATTCATAAAAATAACAGTGGTAGGAGTTGCACAAAATCTTATCTATGAGATTGTAAAAATTCGCGCACTGCTGCAATTGGTTTAATAATGCGATACGTCGCTGCATCTTCTTCTGGCGATAACTCAGCGCGCGTCCGGCCATTGTAGCCATCTGGGCAAAATATTTTGTCCCAACCAAAGCCACCATCACCTCGCGGATGTGCTGCGATACTACCAGGTAGCTCACCGCGAAAAATATGCATTTCGTGGCCATCATAGTAACCAAACATACCTACCGCCAGTGCCGATCGATCATCAAATCCATCAAGCATGCGGCATAATTTTTCCAGCCCATCTGGCGCTTCGACGAAGAACTTAATGAATGGGCCAGGCAATCCATTCAGTGCTGCAAACCCCAGCGACACATCTTCCACAAGAACTGGCCGCTGGGCAATTTCATACGCTTCACGCACTTTGTGTCGAACAACCTCCTCAGGCGAGGACGATTGAATCTCTACCAAATCAATCTTGCGATGCTCCAGCGGCATATCAAGCATGCACGCGAGATAGTCGGCCTTGTGCTGGTTACCCGTGATGAATAGTGGTTGCTGCATGATACTTCCTTTGTATATATTATCACTCAATACTTCTTGTCTAGTCTTTTAGCTAGCTATATTTTTTAATGCACCAATAATCTCAGATTCATCTCTTACTACCACAACATGCGGTAGAGTCAAGAACCAGGGCTGTTCATTATGAACAACAATGATTGGCTTATCAAGCGCCATTGCCATACCAACCTCATATCTTGCACTTTCTTGGTCAGGTTCCCACAGATATATAAGTACATCTGCTTCAGCAATTGCTCTCTTTTCATCCATTGGAGAAAATCGTGACTGATCATCGCGATAGTTTCGAAACCAATCACAAGGGATGGTATAGCCTGCAGATTCAAGCATTGTTGCCACACGATTAGCTCGCGAGAGATCTTTCCCAGCGCAATATATCCTTGGGGTGCTCCTCTTCTCCTCCCGATATTTCTCTGGCTGCGCTCGAAAAACCTCGACCCATTTGCTATCTTCCGCTAGGTCGTTGTACGCAATATAATAGCGTTTTTGAAAGCCGCCAGCATGTGCAGCTTTGCGCGCCACTGCGTCTTGCACCTGCTGAGGTGAAAAGCCAAAATCACCGCGCAGTGCATCGAGAACAGCCTGCACATCCGCCAGCTCCTGCAGCGCCTCTTCTAGCCTATCATCGCCCAGTGGAATTTCGTTTGCTTCCTCATGAATCTTGCGCTGTAACTCACGGCGATACGCCGCGCGATCCAATTGATGATACTCCGTATGGAGCACCTGCGGGTCGGCCTTGCATTTCTCGACAACCTTGTCACGTACGAGCTTTTCGAGATAGAATCGCACCATTGCTTTATCCTCCTTGCCTGTTGGTTGTTGGGTTCCTTTTGGGTTTATATAGCCTACTATCAAAAATTGCTATTATCTCACAAGTATTTCATCATGAATTTTGTTCACCACCATTCATGGGACTATCTTCACTTGCACTTTGCAACTCATCGCGTAGACGCATCCATATCTTGCCAAGCTCATTACGCCCAGCATGGTCGCTACCCCAACCCCAAAAGCTGTCATCGTCATTCATCTCCACAATATATCGATCGCCCGATGCAATGAGTGTCTCGCGCACAAGATCGTGCTGAGCAAGCTTGCAGCGTACAATTTCTTCCATAATTGCCACCTTTTTATCGTCCCAATTGGGATCTTCCTCAGCCTTATGCTGGTTGGCAAAATCAGACGCTACGCGCGGCGAGCGGCATAAGCGCACCTGCTCAGCCCGAGCTGGATTGGTATCAAAAAAATGCGCTGCTTGGTAGGCATGTTCGCTCGTAGGGTACAGCACGCCGCGCCACTCAACCTGGCATGGTGCGAAGTTATCAAAGACATACCAGCCATCTAGAAAGAAGCCAGCTATGGTTGATTCGTTGTGTGTATTGCCCGTCATATTCATGATAGTAACTCTGTTATAGACTGATATCTAGTGTGATTTGCTCTTGTTGTTATTAATTTCTATTATTTACCATTTCTCCTTTCTAGAATCATATTTTTGAATCATAGTGCGATGTATTCAAATTATTCTATACGCTTATTTTCACTTGCATTTTGCAAGCTAGCTGATTAGGTGTGGCGTCGTATAATTCTTACGCGTGGTTTATTTGGTTCATGAGTTGTTTGTGGCCTAGCACTATATATAGGCCATATCCTGCGGTTGCGAGTGCCCCGCCAATGCTGCTGATAGCATAGACCGCTTGCCACGAAGTACTCGTTGCAAAGGCAAGGTAGAAGCCAATCAATGCCGTGCAGATGGGGAGCGGTGCGAGATAATAATCAATCGTCCGGCCAAAGATCTTCGCCTGCGGAATGAAGTGCAGCCCAACAATCAACACAAGCGCTGGCATGATATAAATCTGCTGCTGGAATATACCAAGCAACGCAAGGATAACCCACAGCGGCGTATACGACACCGTGCTCAGCAGCTGCATCTGCTTAGCGATCCGCTTGCTGACTGGCGTTGGTGCTGGCTTGGGCAATTTTTTCGTCGCGCGGATATGCTGCACACCGCAAAAAATCAGCCATGCCGCATACACACCAAATAGTGCAAAGACCGCCCAGCCAATAGTGCCCCACGCCACACCAAACCACACAGCATACACGAGCATAAAGGTCGCCATGAGAATTGGAAACGGCGCCATGCTTTTCGCTGCAGCGATTAATTCATCTCTTTGTGGTTGTTCTGGGCTTGCCATATATCTTTCTCCTGTTTATTGGATAAGGGTTAAAAATTGTTCTTCGGTGAGGATCATTGTACCATACTTCTCCGCCTTGGCTCGCTTGCTCGTACCAACTTTGCCACCCGCAACGAGGTAGGTGGTGTCTTTGCTGACGCTGCTCTGGAAGGTGCCACCCAGAGCACGGATTTTTTCGGCCGCTTGGTCGCGGCTCATTGCTTGCAATGTGCCAGTGATGACGAATTTTTGACCAGCGAGCTGCTGCGATGATTGCACGAGCCGTGGCACGACACCGCACCGAGCAAACTTATCCAGTAAAGCAATATTGTCTGCATCACTGAACCACGCGACGATCGATTCAGCCACTACCACGCCAATGCCATCAATCGCCTGCAGCTCGTCAAGCGTGGCAGAGCGTAGGAAGCCAAGCAATTGCTTGTTATTTGCAAGTGTATTGACGAGTGCTTGCGGCTCATTATGCAGTGCATTCTTTTCTGAATCATTACGATTATCATTCATACTGCCCTGCTGGGGTGCATCGTATTTTGAATTATCTGCAAAATGTTTCACGATATCGATTGCCGTCTGCGCACCCACGTGGCGGATGCCGAGGCCGTAGAGGAAACGCTCAAGTGGTGGACGCTTTGCAACAGCAATGGCATCGATGAGCTTCTGTGCCGAGACCTCGGCAAAGCGATCAAGCCGAAGAAGATCCTCCTTCCTTAGTGTATAAATATCGGCTAGATCATGTACCAAGCCAGCCTCGACCAATGCAGCGACATTCTTCTCACCAAGTGTGTCGATATCCAGTGCTCCTTTGGATGCAAAGTGCGTGAGGGCGCGCGTGAGAATGAGCGAGCTACTAGCGCCGCGCACCCGGTACACTGCCTCACCAGCAGGCCGCTCGAACTGCAGCTCGGGATATTGGCGCTGAAGCTCAGCTGGGTAGTCAATCGGCTCGGTATGAGCTGGGCGCAGCTCTGGCAGCACTCGCTCGACCTGCGGGATGATATCCCCCGCCTTGAAGATAACCACAGTATCGCCACGCCGCACATCGAGCCGAGCAATCTCGTCGGCATTGTGCAGGCTGGCGTGCTGCACCGTCGTGCCAGCCACGACGACTGGGTCGAACACCGCTACTGGTGTGGCAGCACCTGTCCGGCCAATGCTAATGACGATATCGCGCACGATGGTAGTAGCTTGCTCGGCTGCATATTTGTAGGCCACTGCACCACGCGGATTCTTACCCACCATACCCAGGCGGTCGTAAAGAGCGCGATTGTTGATCTTGATTACGAGGCCATCAGTATTGAACGGCAAATCGCGGCGCTGCTCACCCCACTGCTGGACGAAATTCATTACCTCGGCTAGATTCGTAAAGACCGCCGCTTGCTGGTTGCGTGTGATACCCAGTGCTGTCAAGGCGTCATAAGCATAGCTATTGGTCGGCACCTCAGCCGCATCATCACGGATGACATCGTAACCCCGAAAATGGAGTGGGCGCTGCGCCACGAGTGCTGGGTCAAGCTGGCGGATAGTGCCAGCCGCGAGGTTACGCGGGTTGGCGAAGGCTGGCTGGCCAGCAGCTTGCTGTCGCCTATTAAGTGCCGCAAAGTCGCGCTTCAGCATGACGATCTCCCCACGGATCTCCGTCCTGCCCTGCAGTAAGTGCTCAAAGCCAGGTGCTTCACGCAGACGTAGCGGCACATTGCGAATCGTCCGTACATTATTCGTTACATCTTCGCCAACGTAGCTATCACCCCGTGTGACGGCCTGCACAAGCACGCCATCGTTATAGATAAGTGCGCAGGCCAAGCCATCCATCTTGATATCGGCAAAAAACTCGTGCTTGTGGCCTGGCAAGATCTTATCCATGCGCTGCACCCACGCCTCGACCTCTGCCGTGTCGAAGACATCATTGAGGCTGACCATCCGCCGGCGATGCTGCACCTTGACGAAGCCACCTTTGAGGACGTTGCCAACCCGCTGGGTGGGCGAATCGGGCGTGATGAGTGCCGGGTGCGCCGCCTCGAGCTGCTTGAGCTCGGCAAAGAGGCTGTCGTACACCGCGTCGCTCACGCTGGGCGCATCCAGCACATGGTATTCGTAGCTATAACGATTGAGTAGCTGACGCAGCTCAGCACTGCGCTGAGCTGGCGATGAGGTGGGTGATACTGTGTGTTTGTCTTGTGTCATAGTGGTTCCTTACTGCTTTAGTATAGCGGAATTTGGCGGTGGGCGCAGCTTTTTTAAGAGAGGATTTTAGTATAACCATCCTGCAAAATTGGTATGTATCTGATCTAAAGCCCCTTGCGTTCTCTTACGCTCACCCTCCCTACACTCCCTCCTCCGGAACACTATAAGGGTCGATACTCCCCAAGTATCGACCTCTTGCGTTGGGCTGAGAATCTGTCAGCACAATGACAGATTCTCACACTCCATCGGATGAAGTATGGGGAGGGTGAGCTAACGCAAAGAGAGCAAAATTTTTAAGATTCACATTCAATATTACCCTGTTAGAGAATGCAATATACAATAACAACTTGCCCCGCCATTGAATTCGAGAGTGCCTATTAGTAAGTATAAGACAAAGAACCTCAGCTTTTTGCTATCACAAAAGCCACTACGCGGCCAAGCGAAGCTCTCTCCACCATCAATCACCCACATTACTCACCCAAAACTAGGCCTCAAGCGATACTATGATGGCTGCCCACCCTACGCTGGCGCTGCCGTATCATCAACAATCTTGCGATAAAGGAGGTAGATATACGCTGCGCACCACACTACCGTCACCGAGCTGATGAAGCCCGCGAGGACGGGCATCGTCGGCACAGAGGCGTACCATTGCCAGAGGTGCTTGAGCCAGGCATCAAGGAGAATAGCAGGGATCATCACCACACACCACAGCACTGCCACACTACCAAATAGCCACAACAGCCGGTACAAAATCCGCAGCCGCCGCCCTACCACCAAATCGCCCGCCGCTGCCAGCGCCCGCATAGGGTACATACCGGGCAGCGTCACTACCACAAGCGCAATAAAGGTGCTCGTGCCCCAATAGAGCGTCAGCACTGCCACAGTAGCCAGCAGCACATAGAAGAGCATCGAGCCAAATCCTTCGCTAATTACCCCACTGCTCGACAGGCCAATATACACCAGCGCCATCGCCCCCAGCGGGATAAGCTGCACGAGGAAGACGAGGACGACCATCAGAGTGGCTACCAGTGGTGCACAGGCATTATACAGCCCATCGCGCAGGCGTGGCGCTCGCCCTGCCTTATACTCGCGTAATAGCCACACTGTGGTGAGCCACACCAGCAAAAAGCCCAGCACCACATAGAGCTGCTGGTCGGCACTGAGGTTGCCGCTACCCGTGCCAAAGGCCGTCACCATGAGTAGCCCTGCCTCGCCTAGCTTACCCCAGGCACCAGTGAGAATATCCTTGCCCGACTCTGCTAGCATACTCTGCAGGCGGTCATACATTGTCTGGTTGGTAATCGCCCCAAGCGCCAAGAGCAGCACGGCATAAAACACCGCCAAGAGGCACAACGTCCGCCAGTGCGCCCGCACCATCCGTATCACTTGTGCAATAAAGGCGACGTAGCCTGGTAATTGCAACGAACGCGCATAATCACGTCGACGAGTGCGACGGAAGCTCCGATGCGGTCGTCTCAGTTGTAAATTATGCAACCATTGACGGCTGCTCGCTACTACCCTACCAGCGCGAGCCTGCCAGGTCCGCCAATGGAGGTTAGTGCGCCAGCTGGGTCGCGTCGATGGAGCATCCTTCGAGTGCTGCGAGCGGGCTTTTGCGGAAGCAGTCCCGCGAGAGGATGATGTTGCCTTTTTTGCAACGCCAGGGTGTTTTGCCTCTTTTTTTGAGCGATGTTGGCTCGTAGCCACCGTGAGAGCGGTGCGTGATGATGAGCGGCGAGTTGACTTTGTTTTTTTTGCCACAGGCACCACCCTACCATTTGTTCATATCTTCGTTGAGGCGCTTGATGCGGTCTTCGAGCGGTGGGTGGGTGCTAAACAACCGGCTAAAAAACCCTGGCTTGAGCGGGTTCACCATAAACATATTAGCGCTTGAGCTGACCTGCTTCTCCATCGGGCGAGTGTATGCCTGCAGCTTACCCAGCGCGCTAGCCAGGCCAGCTGGGTCGCGTGTCGTTAGTGCACCAGTCGCATCGGCCAGGTACTCACGCTGACGACTCACCGCCATTTGCATAATGGCTGCCACGATGGGTGCGAGGATAATAGAGACAATGCCAAGCACCAATAGCACCGGATTGGTCTCGCGGTCATCATTGTCGCGGAACCATAGCATGCGCAGCGCAATATCTGACACTAGGCCGATCGCACTCACCAGACCAAAGGTAATCATACTCACCCGAATATCGTAGTTTTGGACATGCCCCATCTCGTGGGCCAGTACAGCGGTCAGCTCACGATCATCCATAATCTCCAGCAGGCCCGTCGTCACGCCCACAATGGCATGCTTGGGGTCGCGGCCAGTGGCAAAGGCGTTCGGTGCCAGGTCGTCGATAATATACACCTGCGGCATAGGTAGCCCCACAGTAATGGCAAGATTTTCGACGGTGCGCCACAAACGGGGGTTATCTGCCTTGCGAATCTCCACTGCACCAGTCATACTCATAGCAAGCTTAGAAGCAATGAAATACTGCACCAATGCATAGATCAGCGCCCCAATGAATGTCCCCCAAAAGATCGTCAGGTTGCCCTGCATGCCGCGGCTATTCATAATCAACTGCGCCGCCAGGCCAATCACCGCCACCATCGCGACGAAGACGATCATCAAAATAACTGTATTACGTTTGTTGTGTGCAATTGCTCTGTACATAGATATATTGTAGCAGATAATGGTGGTTTTGCGAGGTAGAGCTAATACTAATAGACAGTGGCGCTGTGAAATTCAAGCTATAAAAAACCGCTCTCCATCGAGAGCGGCTTTGTTATAGTGTGCGAGGTGTCTAGAACTGCACTTGCACTGGGTTCTCGACGCTGGCGCGATCTTCGACCTCGAAGAACTCACGGGCTTTGAAGCCAAGCATGCCAGCCACGATGTTGGCGGGGAACATGGCGATGCGGGTGTTGAGGTCGCGCACACCACCGTTGTAGAAGCGGCGCGCCGCCTGGATCTTGTCCTCAGTATCCACCAGCTCTTGCTGCAGCTGGATGAAGTTTTGGTTGGCTTTGAGCTCTGGGTAGGCCTCTGCTACAGCAAACAAACTCTTCAGAGCACCCTCGATCATATTCTCTGCCGCAGCTGTCTCTTGCACACCTTGAGCATTCATGATAGCGCTGCGAGCCTCTGCAACGTTCTCAAAGACTTCCTTCTCGTGTGCTGCATAGCCCTTTACCGTACCGACTAAGTTCGGGATGAGGTCTGTTCGGCGCTTGAGCTGGACGGTGATGTCGCTCCAGGCTTCGTCCACGCGGATCTTCAGCTTGACCAAGCTGTTGTACGTTGCCCACATGAAGATGCCAAACAGAACGAGCAGGCCAATCACGCCGAGCAAAACGATTAATGCTATTGTCATAGTGTCGTTTCTCCTTTTTGGTTATAGCCTTATTATAGCAAATTGTGTGGCTTTCGCCAGCGGTTGGGGTAATTCCACAATAAATCTTGGGCTAATAGCTACTACAACCGCTACCACACACTAACCTTCTGGTTATGCACACAAGAAAACCACTCTCCCCGAGTGGCTTTCTCTGTTATATCACGCCTGGTGCGCAAGGCGGGAATCGAACCCGCACGGCTTTTGGCCAAGGGATTTTAAGTCCCTCGCGTCTACCAGTTCCGCCACTCGCGCGTGCAATCGCACTTCTGGCATAGCAGCCATGTGCTACTTGTATTATACTATGTTTATGAAGCAAATTGTACATATTCATGGTGGATCACCTTTTGATTCCTACGAGCGCTATCTCTCCGCGCTGCACACTAACCCACTTACTTATGAGAGTCTTTTTCGTAAAACAAAATGGCGCGACTGGCTCGCTGTGACAATGACAGATTTTGACGTACTCTTGCCTACTATGCCCAACAAGCAAAACGCGCGGTATTCCGAATGGAAAATCTACTTCGAAAAGATAGTGCCGCTGCTTGGTAATGACGTGCAGCTCATTGGCAGTAGCCTTGGGGCAATATTCTTAGCGAAGTATCTGCACGAAAATCCTCTCAGTACGCCAGTTACTCGACTAATCTTAATTGCTGCTCCATATGATGATGCAACTCACGAAGACTTGGGCGATTTTATATTGCCAAGTGCAACTGGACTCGAAAAATCCGCCAAAGAAATTCACCTATTCCACAGTAAAGACGATACCGTGGTGCCTTTTACTGAGCTAGCAAAGTTTCAGTCTGACCTACCAAGCGCAAAAAGTCATGTATTTGTTGACCGAGGTCATTTCCAACAGCCAACCTTCCCTGAGCTGCGCGATCTACTGATGTCATAACCTATTTTTACGAATCATGAAACCATGCTCAAAATGTGGCGAACATAAACCAAAAAGCGACTTTTTCGTGAGGAACACTGCGACAGGTACGCGCCATACGCAATGCAAACAGTGCTACAAAGCTCAGCGCCACACCACCCACGCCGAGCATTATCGCAAGAACCAAGCAGCCTACCAACAGCGTGCCAAGCAGCGCCGCGAGCGACTGCGCGCCGAATTTCGCCACAATATGCTTGCTTATTTGTGCGATAAATCGTGCGCAATCTGCGGCGAGAATGATATTCGTGTGCTGGAGTTTGACCATATCGACCCAACGTCAAAGCGCTTTGGTATCTCGCAAGCAGTTCGACTGGGATACTCGTGGTCAGACGTCGTGGTCGAAATGAAAAAATGCCGCATCCTCTGTGCGAATTGCCACAAACGACACACTGCACAGCAGATGGGCTGGTATAAAGCATTCCAAAAATAATACTACGTGGAGGCACCGAGCGGACTCGAACCGCTGTACGAGCTTTTGCAGAGCTCTGCCTAACCTCTCGGCCACGGCGCCACACCCCTATTATACCAAACTATATCTGTTCTTTGAACATCTCGTAGAATGCACCACGCTGCGCCATGAGTGCGGCGGCAGTGCCATGCTCGACGATGCGACCGCGGGCGATGACGTAGATGGCGTCCGCCTTCTTGACGGTACTATAGCGGTGGCTAATGGTGATGATAGTCTTGCCCTGCTGGGCAAAGAGATGGCGAAAGATGCGCGCTTCGGCGGCGGCATCAATGGCGCTGGTGGGCTCATCGAGGATGATGATGGGCGCATTGCGATACAAGTTGCGCGCCAAGGCCAGGCGCTGCCACTGCCCACCAGACAGGTCGACCCCTGTTTCGTGGTCGTCTGCCTCCATCCATTTACTGATATAACTGTTTCCACCCTGAGGGAGCTTGCGGACAAAATCAGCTGCCTCGGCCTGGCGCAGTGCAGCATCGCGGCGTGCTGTATCTACCGGCTGCGAGACATCGCCATACCAAACATTCTCGTGTGCCGTGGCGAAGTCGTAGCGGATGAACTCCTGCCCCAGCACGGCCAATTGCCGGTGCCAGGCTGCTGGGTTGATATGGCGGAGATCGTGCCCGTCAATGGTAATACTACCCTTGGTGGGCTGATACAGACCAGTGAGCAGCTTAATGAGCGTGCTCTTGCCAGCGCCATTTTCGCCCACGATGGCAATATGCTGACCACGGCGAATCGTGAGAGAAATATCGCGCAGCACTGCCGTCTGCGTACCTGGATAGCAAAATGACACTTGCTGCACCGCGATTGCATCACGCAGCGTTACCTCATCGATGGTGGCTGCATGGCTTGCAACCGGCAGCGCCATAAACTGCTGGTAGTCTGCCATGGTGGCGAGGTCTTCGTCAATCATATTATATGTATTGATCACGTTATCCATCCCACTCATCACTCGCCCTACCATTTGCTGCACGAGCACAAATTGCCCAATTGGCTGGCGATGTGCCACGATCTCCAGCACCACCCAAGCAAGCGCCACTACCTCTGCTGCCGCCTGGATAATCTCTCCGCTCAGGCGCTGCCCCATAAAGCGGCGCTCGTAGCCAAGCACCCGCAGCCGATCTTTATCCCGCAGTGCTGCTCGCTCACCAAGTAGATGGTGAATCACTCCATAGAGGCGCAGCTCGGCAATGAAGTTCGGCCGGCTAAGGATGTGCTCGATCCACGCCATGCGCCGCCGCGTCGCTACCTGCTCACGCCAGTGACCAGCCTGCAAACGCGACAGCCGCACCTGCACCACACTACTTGGCACAAGCGCCACGAGCACGAGCAACCCCAGCCACCAGCTCACCATCACCATCATCCACAGGCTTGTTGCCAGCGACACTAGCGCTGTCAGCATTCGCACCAGTTGGGTAAAGAGGTACGAAAATGACTGGACGAAGCGCTGCGCTTTATCAAACATATCAATGGTCGCAGGGTCGTCGTAGCGCCAAAAATCCAGCGCATGGAGACGGGCATACATATGGTCACTCATGGCAGCCTCGATGCGATAGCGCGACACTTGGTCATAATACCCTTGCACCACCGACCACACACTCGCCACAACGCCCAGTACCACAGTCACTACTACATAGGCGAGGAGCTGCTGCTGACTACCCGTCGCATATGCCTCAGCCAAAGCCGTTGTCGCAAGAGCGGCATAGTATGCCGTGGCCAGTGGCAGCACCGCCGACAGCACCGCTCCCACTGCCTGGACTACAATCGTCAGTGGTGCCTCCCGCCAAATAATCCGCACCACCAGCAACAGCCCCGCCAGACGTTGGCGTAGTGAGGGGGTAGGTGTGATGGGTGGTTTAGTCATGATATTCAGTTATCGTGCAGGCTTATAACCCCATTGTAGCAATTGTCGCTCCGTACTTTTTGCTTGTTTCGTAGCTGGTCTCTCAACATTTTTAGTGAGGACGCTGTGCTGGCGCAAGGGGTGAGGAGATGGCTATAGAAATTCAAATATTGCCAGCCACCAAGCTCGAGTGGCGTCTCACGACTGGGGTGCGCCACTCGAGCTGAGCACGTTATTCCTTGTAGTCCTATGCTTTGGCGAGGCTAATCTGCAGCTCGGCACCATCTACTGTAGCCGTCGTTTGGTAGAGTACATCGCCGGGCTGCTGCATCGTGGCGAGCGTCTCGCTCGCGATTGTGTCTGCATACTCAGTGAGGGCTTGGCGGAGCTGCTCATCATTCGTTGCTAGGTGCAGCATAATCCGATCATCCACCTGCAGCCCAGCCTTCTTGCGCGCGCTCTGGACGTGGCGAATGACTTCACGCATCAAGCCTTCGCGTTTGAGCTCAGGGGTGATGGTATCATCAAGTATTGGCTTATCTGGTGTTTCGCCTAGCTCCTCAAGGAACTTAATATTCAGTTCTTCGCAAATGACATCCTCATACGGCTTGAGCTGCTGGTAGTCGGTCTGGTTCATCGACAGCTTGAGTAGCGGTTGACGCACTTTGACACCTTGGGATGCGCGCTGTGATAAACCATCATTAATGACATCACGTACTGCTTTCATCTCAGCAATGATCTGCTCATCCACCGCACCAGCTGGCAGCCAATCCTTGAGGTGAATCGACTCATCATCACCGGTCAAGTTATGATACAACTCCTCAGCCAAGAACGGCGTAAACGGTGCCAGCAGGTAGCTGAGGCGCACCAGCACATAGTGCAGCGTGCGGTAGGCGTCGCTCTTGTCGCCATCATCTTCCGACTTCCAGAATCGGCGGCGGCTGCGGCGCACGTACCAGTTGCTGGCGTCATCCAGGAACGGCAAAATCGGGCTGAGTGCATCAGGGATATTATAGGCATCCATCTGCCGCTCAACCTCCGCCACCAGCTCATGCAAGCGGCTGATAATCCAGATATCGAGGGGGTTAGATAATTTATCAATATCAACACTGATCTGGAACGAGTTCTCAGTTCCAGTGCGAGACAAGGATTCGGGAGTATCGGAGTGAGCCGTATTGGTGATACGGTGAACGAGAAACGCATCCGAAGACGCCGTATCGTACGGAAATGTGAACTCGTCGACTTCCGCGTACATGGTGAAAAAGTCATACATATTCCAAATCATCGCCAGCTTCCGAGCTACATCACCCACATCCTTATCGTGCAGCGCGAAGTCCTCGCCATTGAGCAGCGGGCTACTCAGCAGCAGGAAGCGCAGGGAATCAGCACTAAACTTATCCATCAGCTCATTCGGATCGGTAAAGTTACCGAGTGACTTACTCATCTTGCGGCCGTCATTGCCCGCTACCACACCAGTGGTAATGACGTTGCTGTAGGCGTTTTTGTGTTGCGCACCTGCCTCACCAAAAGCGCCGATTTCCGCCAAAGCGGCGTTAACAGCATGCACATAATAGAACCATGCCCGCACCTGGCCGATATACTCAACAATGAAGTCCGCCGGGTAATTCTGCTCAAACTTGGCCTGGTTTTCAAACGGATAATGCAGCTGCGCAAACGGCATACTGCCCGACTCAAACCAACAATCCAGCACCTTATCAATACGCGTAAATGTCTCGCCGTCAATCGTAAAGGTGATGTCGTCTACCCACGGGCGGTGGTAATCATCCAACTCCACACCGCTCAGTTCCTTCAGCTCCGCGTACGAGCCAACCACCTTAACCGTACCGCGGTCGCCCTTCCACACCGGCATGGCTGTCGCCCAGAAGCGGTCGCGGCTCAGGTTCCAGTCTGGCGCCTGCTCAATATTCTTGGCAAAGCGGCCGTGCTTGAGGTGGCGCGGGAACCAATTAATATGCTCGTTCTCATCTAGCATCAGCGGCTTCTGCCCCTGGATGTCGAAGAACCAACTTGGAATAGCCCGGTACATAATGCGCTGCTTGCTACGCGGGTTGAACGGGTATTCGTGACGAATGTACTCAATCTTCCACACCGCGCCCTTTTCTTTCAGGTCTTTGGCAATGAACTTGTTATTGTCCCATACCTCCAGGCCTTTGTAATTGCTATCAGTGTAGTAGCCGTTGTCGTCAATCACGTGGAAGGGTGCGATGCCATTAGCTTTACCAAGCTCAAAGTCATCCTCACCATAAGCCGGCGCGATGTGCACAATGCCCGTACCCGACTCGTGCGACACGAAATCCGCCGCGTAAATAGTGTGAATCTTGTCACTGCCTGGCCAGGTCGAGCCGGTACCCAGCGGCTGGTATTTCTTACCCACCAATTCGCTACCCGGGAAGGTGCGTAGCACGTCGTACTCAAGTGGCTGGTGCTTTTCGTCCTGCAGCGTGCGCTCGAGGGCTTCTTCGGCAAGGATGAGTTTTTCACTTAATGGCAGTGTAATCTCCGGCGCTAAGCTCTTCTCTGCCGTAAAGAAATGCCCTTTACCTGGCTCATACTGCGTCGCCGCACCGAGCTCTTTGCCAAGCTGCGCGAAACCTTGGTTAAGCACATCAGCATCGTCCGAGTAGATAATAGTCGGTCGCTGGGCAATCTTCCGTCGCACTTGGGAGAGATCAACCGCGAGATCGACGTAGCCCGATTCTTGCTTCCATTGCTTATCACTGCTGTTTGACACACCATACGCTGGCGCAATCATCGTCAGCGATGCAACCGTCATATTAGCATCCTGCAAATATTTCAGGAATGTTGCTGCACCCAGCGAATGCGTCACCACATGCGCATGAGTAAAGTCATATTGCGCCAACTGCTCTACATTTTCTGCTAAGTCTGGGCTGTCAGGGTTAATGTGGTCAATGATCGTTACTGTATACCCCTGTTGCTCAAGCTGTTGCTTCAGCTGCGGATAGTACTCACGCGATGCATAGGCATGCTTACCCGAGATCAAGAACACGTTTTTTGTACCCTTTGATACCTTCACTTCGCAGTACGTCATATCTGGGTTGACAGCCAGCATCAAGTTGGCTGGCAATGTCCATGGCGTGGTGGTCCAGGCGAGAAGGAAGGCGTCATCACTATCCTCATTTGCCAACAATGTTTCAAGAATAAATGGTTCTTGCTCTGCCACAAAGTGCCTTTTGTTTGCAACTGTTTTGCGCAGTGTTGCACCAATATTATCAGCAATATACCGCATGGACGGTTTGCGCGATTCTGAATCGTTATTATCTTGCAAGATTGTCTTATGCACCGCCTGGCTACTTATTTTGTCGAAATCAAAGTCATAACTAAAGTGATCAATGAACCGTTTTCTCTCACCTGTTTCTGTGTCGATATCATCATTTCCTTGATAAAATTGCGGCAAGATCGCTGGCGCTACCAACATGAGGTGATGAATCTTGTGCGGCAATTTCTCCAGCACACGCATCGCAACCAACCCGCCCAGGCTATGACCAATCAGGACGGTATTCTCGTCAAATGCAACATTGTCAAGCACATATTGCACCTGCTCAACCTCTGTTGGGTTGTCCGTATTGGGGAGCTGCGGCGCCTGTACTTTGGCACCACGCTGCTCTAATTCGTGCTTAAGCCACGGGATAAAGTTCTTGTCGTTCCTGCCTGTGTATCCATGGAGAATCACGTAGTTGTACTGCGAAATATCGTCGCGCTGCGCCATAAATGCTTCAATCGCCTGCTGAGTTACACCCGTCACGGGACGGCTTAACAACTCTTCTGGCGCACCTGTGGCGAAGCCTGCACCCTCGTGTAGTTTGAGTTTTTCAGCGTCCACACCAGTAATAATGTAAATAGAACATGCCACATTCGTTCCATTTTCGTGCTTGACAGTCTGTAATAATAGGCTGTTCGAATCTACCTCAAGCTCAAGCTCCTCCTGAAGCTCACGGCGCAGTGTCTCAATTGGCGACTCACCCTCATGGCTCGTCCCACCAAAGAGACTCACCATACCCGGATTCGTGATACCTGGCTTATCATCTCGCTGCTGTGCGATGAGTTTGCCATTCGTATCCACCAACAAAGCACCGACATAACTCCTCTCGCATTCGTCAAAGCCTGCTGGCTTTTGCGTATCATCAACTATTTCACCGTTCAAAAGTTGCTTTACTCGCTGCTCAATTTCATCACGCGCTATCCGATTTTTTTCGATACTCTCGTTGCGTGGATCGGTCACGTTCCACCAAATAATATTATCACCCCTGAGCCAGTCTGGCGTCTGGGATTTTTCCGCTAGATTAACGATCAAATCATAATCACCCAACTTATCGGCCGTAAGCAGTTGCCGTTTATGTCCACTGATGTCAATACCCACTTCTTGCATCGTCTCGCTGCTTTTAGCCGGCTTATGGCTCATGGCTTCGAAATCACTCAACGTTGGAGCTTCGTCCCATTTTTTCTCTGGGTTCAACCCAGCCGAATCGGCATTTTGAGAGTGAGAATAGTGGTTATAAAATCCCTGTGCCATCTGCGAGCGCGCGGCATTTGCATTACATACAAACAAGACTTTTGAATGCTCATTTAGTACTATTTTGCGACTCGCCTTACTATCTTTTAACTTAAACTTCACATACACACTCGGGTCGGTCACTGTCTGGTAGGCGTCGTTGTCCATCGTTACTTCGGCCTTGCTCACAGGGGTGGCGAACTTGGTGTCGTACATCAGCACCTTTTCGCCTTCGTAGATTTTGCCAGCCTTATGCAGCTGCTTAAAGGCCCACCAGACGCTCTCCATAAAGTCCTTATCCATGGTGCGGTAGGCGCCTTTGAAGTCCACCCAGCGGCCGATACGGTCGATCACACCCTGCCACGTCTCGCTATTGGCCACCATGCTTTCGCGCGCCTTGGTGATGTATTTTTCCAGGCTGATAGTCGGCAACGGATTACCGTCCTTATCCAGCGGTGCTGGCTGGTCGCTACTCGTCACAATCTGGCGCCGATCCACAATATTCAGCTGCTTTTCGACAAAATTCTCTGCTGGCAGCCCATGGCAGTCCCACCCCCAGCGGCGCTCGACGCGCTTGCCTTTCATTGTCCAGTAGCGCGGCACTGCATCTTTCACAATACTACTCAGCAACGTACCGTGGTGCGGTACACCAGTGATAAACGGTGGCCCGTCATAAAAAACGTAGGCATTATCCGCCGGCCGCTGCGCCACCGACTTCTCAAATGTCTGGTCATCCTTCCAGCGCTGCACCCAATCTTTCTCGTATTCTGCCGCTCGGCGGCGTGTGCCGTGTGTGAATTTCATTGGTTTCCTCCTTGATTTATCTTATACTGCTTATTCAATTGCATTAAGTTTTAGCCAGATTGCTGTATGTATATCATATTGTACCTCTGTAATATTCATACACTCTCTGCGCCATTCGCCTATGCCCTTGCAGCGAGAAATGGACACCATCAGGCGCATAGTCACCATTGTCATCAAGTGGATTATTAATGGTTGTGTGAACAGTACGTAGCTTTTCGTTGATGCAATGTAGCTTGCTAGCAAGCGGCTTATAGCGCTGAACTGGCGCAATAGCAGGTGCAATATACCACACATTACCACTGCTAACCATGTCATTCTCGCTATCGGCTGCATAGGCCCGCGTGTAGGTACTATACCACTGTAAATCAGCCACAATTTGCTCATCCGAAGCTCTCTTATAAGATGCATCATTCACGCCAAGCGCAATAATCACTCCCTCCACCGGACTAGCCTCTCGCAGTGCTATTTCGTAACCAATCTTGCCACCAAGATATGGTGCCTGCTCTGCATACTCCCCTGCTGTCCGTCCACACAGCCCTGCTTGAATAATGTCATACTCATCACCGAGTAATTGCTGGAGGATATTCGGCCATTGCTGTTTGGCAGCATAGCGCCCCAACGGAACGCCATTCTCGCCAAAGCCCTTGTCGCCCCAGACGTTCGAGTCACCGTAGATAAGGATTCGCCCAGGTTGCATCACCCCTCACCTCGCACTTGCTTTGTCATCAAATAATACTCACCAGCTTCATCAGTGCCATCCGTTCGATGGTACACGCTGGTGAAGGTTGGCTTGTCTGCCACTAATCGATACATATAGCCACGCTTCTCGTAGATACCCATCGCCCTCTTGTTGGTAACATCTACCGCCAGGCCAACTCGGTCAAACCCCTGCTGACACGCTTCGTTCTCCGCTGCAGCGAGTAATTGCGAGGCAATACCACGACCACGATACTGTTTTGCCACCTCAAGTGCATTAATCTGCGGCAGGTCAGGGTACTCATCTTCAATCCTCACTGATGGCTCATCAATCTCTGGTCGCTCAGTCCAATCATGCCGCAGTGTCACCCGTCCCACATAACGGCCGTCCTCCACTGCAGCAAACACCACCGCCTTGCCCTGCATAGCCAGCTCTGCAAGCGTTGCTTCATAGCGATCAGAAATACCCATATCTTGCTTGAGTAACGCAAACTGCTCGCTGCCTGGCACGACTGTTGTAATGCAGGCGGGTGCTTTCTCATAGGTGTGCGGCGGCTGTCGCCAATGTTCAGGCATGGTTGTACTCCACTTCTTTTCGCTTTTGGTATACAGAGCGGAGCGTTGCTTTTATTGTTGCATCAAGCGGCTGAGCTCGGTATACATCTCTGTCGCTATAGCCAATTGCACCATTATGGTTGGTATATAACGTGACATGTGGAATAATGAACTCCGCCTGAGGTATCAGTTCACGAATTGCATCGCGCCACGCTTCGAGCTCGCCCCACTGGGCAAGTGCAATAATTGTCTCGCGACCCTTTGCATTGTCGACCAATCTACAGAACTCACCCGTCAATTCCGGCTTTGTCGTCATCGCTGCACCAGCCGTACGTGAGAGTTGCTCAAGCTGCCCATAGCCAGCCTCGTCCACCCCATACTCGCCAAGTACCTCAAACAGCGACAGATGAAATTCATCGGCCTTCAGAGACAAGCCCGCAATCTCCCGCGGAAAATTCATAGCGCGAATCATGTCAGTCGTATCATACATAATGTAATCATACTCCCGATCAATTGCAAAGCTCGTCACACGATTATTTTGCTGCATAGTGCTTATCTTCTTTCCTCCATAGCTCTACACAACCTGCCGCGTGTATTTCGCAAATGGTACACTGCAAGGCTGGCGTGTAGGCTGGCAATGGCATGGCTACTCCTTTATATAATTAAAAATCACCTCTTCTGGGCTTCGAGAATCCGCTGGGTATTCGCGCGGACGGTACCATCTCGATTCCAAAAGAAGTGATTCTAGCCGGAGCCTCGGGGCTGGTTGCACAGGCCTTGGGGCGCGCCGTCTGGTTCTTTCAGCACTTAATTATTGCCTTGTCGCAGCATTCGCGGCGGGGTCTACTAAGCCAAGGCCGTTCTTCCCGCAGGCTTCGTGGGTGATAGCCACTCATTTTGCGCACCACAAGCTACGCAAAAATGCCTCTGGGCCTATTGTAGCGCACTAGCCGCAAAACCAAAAGTACTTACACATCAAGATATAGCCCAATTAATCTAACTAGCTATATCTTTTTACTCTCATGCAGGATGACTACTCAGCGCCGCACACTCCCTGTACCGAAAACACCCCACCACGTGGTCATTCACCATCCCCGCGGCCTGCATAAAGGCGTAGCACGTCGTTGGGCCGACGAAAGCAAAGCCATCCCGTTTGAGCTGCGCGCTCATTGCCCGGGATGTAGCCGTATCAGCAGGCACATCACCCACGCTCTGCCAGTGATGTTGCACTGGCGCACCACCCGCCAGACTCCATAGATACACCTGCAGGCTACCGTGCTGGTTAATAGCCTGCAGCGCCGCCTGGGCATTGGTGCGCACCGCATAAATTTTGCGTCGGTTACGAACAATGCGCGTATCGTGAGTAAGCGCCTCCAGCTCTGCATCCGTCATAGCTGCGACGCGAGCAATTGCAAACTGATGAAAAGCCTGCTGGTAGCCCGCTCGCTTAGCCAGAATTGTACTCCAACTCAGGCCAGCCTGCGCGCCCTCTAGGCAGAGCAGTTCAAATAATTTCTGATCATCATATAGTGGCACACCCCACTCAGTGTCATGGTAGGCGCGCTCGTTATCGCTCGATTCAGCCCAAGGGCAACGGTTCATAATTTTAGTATAGCAAGAATGCTTGGCACAGTATACTTGCATTTGTGGCGCTCTGGCTCACCCGCTTCAAAATATACCTTGCGCAAAAATATTACTGTCACATTTTTTATACTTTGTGTATGTGTTGTAGCTAAGGTAGACTTGCAGGACGCGCTTGTATGAAATTTGAATATTTTTATAGTAGTTCATTTTTATTTATTTTTATATGGCTAGTGAATGGATTAGTAAATCATGTTGCCTTGCATACTATTTTTATCAGTAGCACATTTTTGTGGGTATATTATATAGTGCGTATTTATTATTTAATGCTGCGGAGTAGTAGCCCATCATAAGTATGCACTGCAAAGCCGCTGCGATCCTTGCCGAGTGGCATACACAAAAATCAAAAAACGTTGACGCATGTTACGAAACCACTCTCACATTACACTACCACAATCAATATTTGGCAATGAGCAATCCAGCAACGAAAAATTTTATCAATTACATATAGCGAACATGCAGCTCGTTACTAATAGCACCAGCAAATTTTTAAGCCAAGTACGAAGTTGAAAAATCGGGCAGCGTACTATCGTACCAGCTTCACTCGTACTCCACTGCCTGCGTACTTCAACACAAAAAAACAAACACGCTTCTCGTTGTTATCAAGAAGCGTGTTGTAGCGAATTATTGTTTTTCTAATTATTTAATTTCGAGCCCACCAAGGACGCAGTCGCCGCGAATATAGACGGTCTTTTTTGCACTCTTGGCAGCGTTGGTTTTGTCCTCTACCCCGCCAAAGATACTATTGACCTGCGTCTTGACGATGACGTTGTCTGGAAAAATAATATTGATGCCACCACACACAATAAAAATATCAATCACCGCACCATCCTCTATCTTGGCTTGGCGCAGGTCGAGATCCACCTGACCGAACGCTGCCGAAAGCGAGTTTCCTGCAAATTCGCCTTTTATCTTGCGCGTGTTGCCCGAGAAGGAGGCAACCATATTATCGTCCGACGATTTTTTTGCGATACGGCGCTGGCGCTGCGACAAATTAAAAATAATCGTCAGGCCAATCGCGATCAGCACCAGTGGCAAAAACATTCGCCAAATATTAACGTTATTATGCAAAAATGCATTCGCGCCAATTGTTAGGCCAACTGCTACCCAGAGCGCTCCCCACAGCCAATTGCGATTGCGCAGCGTGAGCACACCAACCATGATAAATCCAAGCGCACACAAACCATACCAAAACTCCCGCCAGTAATGGAATTGCACGCCAAAGCTCTCGCTTAATAATATTCCACCCAGCGCCACAAACGCCGCGCCAGCACCAATGCGTAAAATTGTATTGTTCTTCATATCACTAGCATACCATTATTATAGGTAGTACACAATAAGACCACCTCTGTCCCAACCACCACCGCAAAGCTGCTAATACACTGGTGAAGCGCTACCCAAAAGTCCTTACTATATGCCAACCCATGCTTCGCAAAGAGACACCATCCTCTCCTATCCATAATTATATAAACGTTTTAACTATAACAACATTGCCTCATTTACCCCTGTTATTTCTCTTTTGGTGTCACCAAATCAATCGTTGTTATATATACAATATATATTATTACCCACAACGTTGTGAATTCATCGCCCTACCGCCTCTGTTTTCGAATTTGTTTCGTTGTAGTTATATATGTTGTTTTTTATACACATATAGAGCGCGTGCATCTGAGGGTTATTGTTGTATATATCACACCTTGTTCGTCACCTCTCGCCACCAATGATATCCTATATTTTATACAACACAATCTCAATTTACTCTTCTCACGATACTCTATTTTTTACAACATAGCTATGTTGTGCTCTGCACAGCATAGCTCATACAGGCTTATCTACATCAGCTAATCCAGTCAAAGCCCTCCTTATGTCTCCTGAGAGGCTGTGGATCCCTCGTCTAGCGCTTAGTAGGCACAATCTCGCTTATTTCCCTTCCTCAGCGCTTTGGCGCATCACAGCGCCCTATCGTGGGCTATTTCGCACGTTCAGTAAGCGATACGGTGTGCAATGTGCAATGAGTGCCGCTAACTGTGCCTGCTTGGCACGCAGCCACTTTTCTGTGCAGCCATTCTGCTCGAATTCTTTGTACATTATATTTTGCGTATCGCTTGTTTTGTACAGCTTGCGCATTTTTAATTATTCCGCATTTTCGCTCAGCGCAAAATATAGAGCGCTCAGCCTGCCGCACTGCACGATACTTCGCTATAAGCTAATCATTTCTATATACCGCTTTACTATGTTTTTCTCATTGCAAAAAAGCGTGTATATTCTGTGCTCAATGGTGGGCAAAAATAGACGCAAACAGCTTTAGCATAGTCGATGTAGTAAGTAGCTAGCTATGAGCACCACATGGATTTTTTAAAAAAAACATAAGTGTGTCACCAGCCATCACACCTCCTTGTTGCTTCGCATAGTTCCGCATCCAGATACTGTGTTGTGTAGCAATGGCGCGTGCTTTGTCTTGTATGTGCTGCAGCTTTCGCGCTTAACTCATTACTTTCAATATGCAACCAAAATGATTTTTTTAATAAGTCATTTTTATTCGCAAAAATACCTACTGTTAAGCACTGCGCTATTGCATTATCTTTGCTTATTACTTTGCCCTTCGCGCTCACGCTGCAACAAATTTTTCTGCGGCAAACAGCAACCAATACTCATCTACCTTCACCAAGCCAAAAGCCGTATCATATTTTTATCATCACACCGCACCTCGCTCACCCACCTTGCAAAAAACGCCTAGCGATTGGCTCACAAAAATCAATCTTACTCGCACCACTCCACCAATCTCACGTTTTCGCCAAGCTGGACACACCATCTCCCTCATTCAATCCTACACCACTTAGCAAAACGCACCAATCACCTTCTGCTGAATATGTTGCGGTTGCTATTCAGACAAAATACATCTACTACAGCACAGCAGCATTAGCATACTATCCTCATATGCGCTAGCAAATTTATGATGCACATACGCCTGCCAATACATCTACTGCCAGTAGTACATCATGAATGAAATGGCTATTATATTCATACACGCAGGCTCGCTGCTAAACGACACCTATTCTTCTACCGTATTATCTATTTGAGCTGCATTGCATGGTAAAGACCTGTATATAGCATGTCTTTCTTAAGTATCACAGCGGGGAGCTTCATAGCTATGTTAAAATTCACAGCATACACTATTTTGCACATTATTTTTCTATAACACCAAGCACACAGCACAAGCTAATGAGCGCCTCACTTGCGTCGATAGAGCGGGTAGCTAGCACCATACTGCAGCATCACTAGCGCGAGAAAATAATGACTTGCACCAATGAATAGACAAAAGCGCACTATAAATAATACAAGATGCCGTTCATTTTAAAAAGCTTGCCAATCCTGACAAGCCCGACAATCTCACTGTACAAAAAACGACTCTACCTACAGCAGCTCCGCGCCAAATTTCACAATAATCAACGCCACCGCCAGCACCAGCACACTTACACCACACAGCACATCGTAGCCATGGCGAGCAAAGCGCTTGGTGTGCTCCCCACCAATCACCCCAGCCTCAATGCAGTAGCGCGTCATCCCAAAGAAGATCAGCAGCATACCCACATCGAGTGTTAGGCACCACGGGCACAGCACGCGAATAACGACAAAGCTCATATAAAACATCCACAGTGCAAAAATCATCCCGAGCACAGCGCCACCCCAGGCACTCCGCACAAACCAGCGCGGCAGGCGTGCCCCAGCCAGTAGTGCTACCACCACCGTTATCATCACTGGCATGGTCATCATACCAACGAAACTGTTGGGGAAGCCAAACACCGTCGCCGACCAATGCCGTGCTACTGTGGAGCAGCTCAGCACGGCATTGACGTCGCAATTGAGCGCTCCACCAGGGTGCTGCGCTAAATGCAGTGTCTCAAGCGAGAGAACAAAGGATGCCACGAGCCCCAGGCCACTGCCCAAAGCTGCCGCCAGCAACGCCACTATGCCAGGGCGACGGAGCCATGGTGTATGGCTCGCATCGTCCGCTATAGTAGTGGTCATGGTATGTGCTTTGGGCGTTTTAGCGAGCATAGTACCCCACTTCGTCGATAGTTGGCAGCGGCAAGCCGCGCCACATGCCCAGCACCTGGCCGTTATCCGCCAAGGCAAGGATAGTGGGGTACTCCACAATGTCGTACGTGCGGCAGAGTGATTGCCCTTCACGCGTATCTGGGTCAAACTCCTCGATGGCATGGCTCGTGCGCCGACTAAAGTCACGCAGATAATCGAAGACGCGGCGCGCGTAGTCGCTTTCTGTCCGGTAGATGATAAGGACGCGCATAAGTTCTACCTCTGTTTTTCTTGCTGTTTAGCACTCCGACGCTGCTCTAATATCTTAACGAAATCGTCCAGCGTCTTAAATTTGTAAAACACGCTCGCAAAGCGCACATACGCCACCTCATTACGCGCTGCAAGCTCATCGAGCACAAAGCCGCCAATCACGCGTGACTCAATCTCATTCTCGCCCGCATCGTGGATACGGTCCTCCACTGCATCAATAATTGCTTCCAGTTCTAGCTCGGATTTGAAGAACTTACCGACCGAGCGACGCACCGAGGCGCGGAGCTTCGCTCGATCAAAGAGCTCACGCGAGCCTGTTCGCTTGAGCACTGCAATCGTTGGGTATTCGATCCGCTCATAGGTAGTAAAGCGGTGTCCATCAGGAGTCTCGCGGCGGCGGCGAATCGTCACGCCATCAGCCGACTCACGCGATTCTAACACGCGGCTGTTGCCAATCTTGTCGCGATGGGTTGTCACGCGTCCGCCTCCTTTTTGCGGCGGCGGCGCAAGAAGGCCGGGGTATCATCCTCGTCGTCATCCATCGATTGATCCCAAATATTCGTCTCATTCTCCTGGGCAAAGTGAGCAGCCGCCTCGGGGTCGATCGCCATATCGACACTATCGACCGCTTCATCTACCGTCTCGGCCGACTCTTCGTCATCTTCGGCATCGCTTGGTTCGTCGTCATCAAAGAACGAGTCACTGTCAAAGCCAGTCGCGATAACGGTAATAATCAGCTCATCCTCCAGCTCGGGCTTGAGCGTTGCACCAAAGATAATGTTGGCATCGGACGACACCGCACCAGTGATAATTTCAGCTGCCTCTTGAATCTCGGCCATACTCATATCGTAGCCACCCGTCACATTGAAGAGTACACCCTTGGCACCGTTGATCGACACCTCAATCAGTGGCGAATCAATTGCCTGCTGGGCTGCCATCTGAGCTCGGTCTTCGCCACTAGCCCGGCCGATCCCCATCAATGCACTACCAGCACTGCTCATAATTGCCTTGACGTCCGCAAAGTCGAGGTTAATCAATCCATGCTCAGTAATCAACTCCGATATCCCCTGCACACCCTGGCGCAGCACATCATCGGCAATCTTGAAGGTCTCAAGTAGTGGCGTCCGGCGGTCAATTGTGTCAAGTAAGCGATCGTTGGGGATAGTGATGAGCGTATCGACTTGCCGCCCCAACTGCTTGATAGCCCACTCGGCATTGATGCGCCGCTTCTCGCCCTCAAAGGTAAAGGGCTTGGTGGCCACACCCACACAAAGAATGCCAAGGTCGCGCGCCACTTCTGCTACCACGTGGCCAGCCCCCGAGCCTGTACCACCACCAGCACCAATCGTCACGAAGATCATATCTGCCCCCTCAAGTGCCTGACGGATCTCGTCGAGCGACTCACGGGCCGCAGCCTCACCCACACTGGGGTCAGCACCAGCGCCAAGACCATTGGTGGTGTTGTGCCCAAGATGAATCTTAATGTCAGCTTGCGAATTATGTAGTGCCTGCGCATCGGTGTTCATTGCAATGAACTGCACACCAGCCAGGCCGGCGTCTTTCATTCGATTGACGGCAGATCCACCAGCGCCCCCGACGCCAACGACTTTGATACTAGCAAAGGTTTGGATCTCGCTTGGTTTTACTTCCGGCATTCACGTTTCTCCCCTTGTGCAACTATCAACTTTACCATTACCATTTAGTATATCATCCTCATCGGTCTGATTCTAGGCCTTGAGCCCTCCCAGCAGCCGACGTAGCCAGCTGATCGCACCCTTGGCGTGCGCTGTACCACTGTTGGTATAGGCCTGGGCAGGCTGGTGACCACCTTCGCTATCAGCGAGCATCAGGCCCACCGCGGTGGCGAACTGCGGCTTTTCTATCTGGTCGGCCACCCCGCTCGTAAAGCCAGTTGGTCGGCCCACCCGAGCGGCCACGCCCAGCTGCTCCCTGGCATAGCTCGCCATGCCACGCATCTGAGCCATGCCACCAGTCAGCACAACACCACTGGGTAGTTTGCCAGCCCGGCCTGCCTTCTTGAGCTCTTTCTGCACCGCCTCGAAGATCTCCTCCAGCCGGGCGTCAACAATCTCGTCAATCTCCTCCGTCGCAAACTCGTACGATTCCTTATCACGCCGCACCTTGGCTACCGCGTCACTTGCTTTGATGCCAGCCGCAGCGTGCTTGACTTTGACCAATTCTGCAACATCAGGGTCAGTTTTGAGGCCAATGGCGAGGTCGTTCGTTACATTCACACTACCCATTGGGATGACGCCAACGTACTGCAAGTCCCCCTCTTCGAAGACTGCCACACTGGTCGTTGCTCCACCAAGGTCGACCACTGCCACGCCGCTTTCGATCTGCCGCTCATTCAGCACTGCCTTAGCCGCCCCCAATACCGCTGGTGTAATGGCGTGAGGGTGGACGGTTGCCATCTCCACCGCTTTTTGCAAATTCGCCACATAGGGCGCTAGAGCCGAGACGACATTGGCATCGATCTCCAGCCGCGTGCCTGTCATGCCCAGCGGGTCTTTGATGCCCGCTTGGCCATCAAGTGTATAGCTATGCGGCACGACCTCGAGGATCTCACGGTTGGCCTGTATTTTGCCTGTTGTGGCAACTTCTTCAATGCGCGCTACATCATCATCGTTAATCTCGTGATCGATCGTGCCCACGGCAATCATCCCCGTGGCACGAGTGCTGGTAATGTGCGCACCATTGACGCTCACCGTTGCGCTGTTGACTTCGTAGCCACTCATCCGCTCGGCCTCGCCCAGTGCTTCGTCGATCGTGCGGGCCGGGCCACTAAGATTAACCACCATACCCTTGCGCATACCACTGTTCGGTGCTTGCCCTACGCCCACAATCGTCGGCGTGCCTGTCTCTGGATTCATATGCCCCACCACGCATCGAATCGTCGTCGTCCCGACATCTATTCCTACTGCGTATTGAGAATTTTCATGCATAGTACCATTATACAGGTTATGCTGTGTCTTGTACAATATGGGCGCAATACAAAACTCGCCGTTCATTATCTCGGCGAGTTTTGTGTATGCTGCAGTAATGGTGGCAGCAAGGGTAGCTACCAGGGCGAGGCACTACAGCTTCGTCATAATCTCCGCTCCTGTCTCAGTGATGAGGACAGTGTGTTCGAAGTGGGCGGCGAGGCTGCCGTCGCGGCTGTAAATTGTCCAGCCATCGCCAGCAGTGTCACTGTAGATAGCGCTACCACCGAGGGTAGCCATGGGCTCGATGGCAATGGTATCGCCAGGCTGGAGCAGCGGGCCGGTGCCTTTGCGGCCATAGTTGGGCACGTCGGGCGGCATGTGCATCTCGAGGCCCACACCGTGCCCCACCAGCTCACGAATAATCCCCAGGCGGCCCTTTTGCAGCACAGCTTCCACCGCTGCACCAATGTCGCCCGTCCGGACTGGCCCTTTGATCGCGTCAATGCCAGCATAGAGACTGCGCTCGGTAGTGTGGAGTAGGTGCTTAATAGCCCCGGTGGGTGCGTCATCCACCACCATAGTAAAGGCGCTATCTGTCTTCATTCCCTGGTAGGTAATGACAAGATCAAAACTAACGACATCGCCCCGCTGCAAGATATAATCGCTTGGTACGCCGTGGACGATCGCTTCGTTCGTGCTAATGCAAATCACCCCAGGGAAGTTCACCTCTGGGGTTTTGTAGGTTGGCTCAGCACCGTAGGCAGCAATCCGTTCTGCCGTAAAGGCATCGATCTGCTTCTCACTTATCCCGACATGGACAAATTGACGGATATCAGCAAAGATCTGCGCCAAGCGCTTGCCCCCTTCGCGCATCGCCTCGAGCTGCTCGGGTGTCTTGATGCCAGTAATTAGTTGGGCCATGCGTGCATTACCTCGTCATAAATCCGGTCATGCACTTCGCCCGCGGTGCCAGTCCCGTCGAGGTGGATGATCTTCACCCCAGCCTCAGCAAAGATACCAAGTACTGGGTACATCTTTTGGCGGTAGATGGCCATGCGACGCGCAATCGTCTCGGGTGTATCCTCCATTCGGCCTCGCTTGGCTAAGCGGCGCATAATTTCCTGCTCAGGCACTTCCAGCACCACGACGAGGTCAATGTTATCACCAGTGCGTGCGAGATGGTCATCGAGCCACGCAGCTTGCTCTTTCGTGCGCGGAAATCCATCAACAATAATATTTTGGTAATGCTTGCGATACGCCTCTTGCACCGCATGATCAAAGACTTGGTAGGTAAGCTTGTCACTCACGAGCTCACCAGCTTTGAGGGTAGCAATCACCGCTGAATCGGTGCTCTGGCGCAGCATCTCACCCGTCGAGAGCCACTTCCACCCCTGGCGTACTGCCAGCATCTGCCCTTGCATACTCTTACCGGCACCAGTTGGGCCAAACAAAAGAATCATCTGTGCCTCCTTGTTATTATGTGGTTATAGTTATTATTAAGAAAAATTATTGCTCTTGTCATAAAACTACGGGGCAAGGGCACGTTGCACCAGTTGAGCGATCGCCCCACCGTCAGCTCGGTTACCCACCTTGGCCTTGACAGCGCCAATCACCTGGCCCGTCATCCGCGGATTATCTGCCCCAAGCTCGGCAATCGTCTGGGTCACCACGGCTTGCAACTCCTCATCACTCAGTGGCTGTGGCAGGTAGTGCTGGAGCACTGCCATCTCGCGCTCCTCAGGCTCAGCAAGTTCAGGGCGGCCATTGGTGCGATAGATTGCTGCGGCATCACGCCGCTTCTTCACCTCACGAACGATCACCTGCTCGACGGCAGCATCGTCCAGGCCAGTCTCGCGCACGCCCTGCTTCACCTCTTCATCGAGGATAGCAGCACCAAGGTTGCGCAAGGTGTCACCAACAAAACGATCGCCGCTAAGCAAAGCGGCTTTCATTTCGTCTTTGATACGCTGCTTGAGCGTCGTCACCTAGCGGATCCCCAGGCGAACTTTGGCCATCTTGTCAGCCTTGCGCTGACGACGGGTAATCGCCTTCTTGCGGCGATCGGTCTTGCTGATCGGCTTGGCAAACCGCATCGATGCCCGTGCCTTTGCTAGCACACCGCTCTTCAACACTCGGCTGTTAAACCGACGGATGATGTTCTCATTCGCCTCGCGCTCGTCTTTTCGTGTTACTTGTACCATATCGCTCCTCATTATAGCAGATGCGACAATTTTTGCAATTATTTCTGCAAAGCGTTGTTTGGTGCCTTTCGTAGAGATGTTATCGCAGCACGGCACATACTCTCAATAGAAAGCCTTTCTCCTCTTCACCATTTTATCTAACAAAGCGAAAAAAATTGCACGCGCATGACTAAGCTTAAGCCTCCACATCAAAAAGTCAAACCCCAAGAACCCTACGAAAAAATAGTATAATTTTTGCACAAAATTGCAACAAACATGCTACACTGTTATGAATAGCTTGTGATGGGTACTGTTTGTAGCTACGTGGCGCACAGTATTGTTGTGGCTTCTCTCGCATCTCGAAAGGTATGGATGCCTCAGCCCAAATACTCGCTCTAATTATTGGGAGCCTAGAGCGAGTATTTGGTCGGAGGAAGCATAAGCGGTAGAAAGCGGAGCGCAAAAAACAGTGGTATCACACAGTCACAAGACAGTAGACCGGACAAGAGTAGTATTGTCTATACCCCAGACCCAAGGACACTACTCTAGCAAATTACGTCTTGTTTGTCAACCCCATCAGCCATGCGTGGCTCTCTTCTCTTCTACGCAGCTTATTTTCGACCAGTGTTAGTACCCTGTTACTCTACATTATGCTTCCTCCAACTTGTTCATAATTCGCTTGATACGCCGCTCATCCCCATGCGCTTTATCAGGGGTGGCGTAGACCTCGATAAGGATAATCGTGCTGGCAGCCCGAGCAGCCCGCGACGGCGGTGCACTACGAGGCAGTGCTCGCACTACCGCAAACACCAACCACACCGCCCGTCGATAGGCTGCTGTGTCGGTATCGAGGCAGAGCTGCACTACTGTATACTGAGCAGTTTGCTGTATAACGGCTGCCTTGCCGCACGCAAAGAGCTGCTGGCGAAAATCCGCCACCGTCGTCTCACTTGGCTCAGCAAAGATACGCACCAGCCGCGGCTTAACGCGCTCGATGTCAGCCGGCAATGTGGGAATACGCTGTGCCAGCGCTTGGAGGTCACTCGAAAATTCTGTTGCCTGCCTATAGATCATCATCTGACTCGATTACAGAGGTAACGTCCGTCCGATAAAACGTATCGCGGTAATCAATCGTCTGTCCATATTTCGCAATCACCCATGGCGCATCTTTGTAGGCAAGGTTACTTAGCTCGGCAGCGCTCTTGCTCCCCAGGCGCTCTAGCTCGGCATCGATATGCTTGATCTCGTTGGCACTGAGCTCGCTCAGCTCGGCGTTCTTGAGCGGAAGGAACTTGCGCTGCTTGTGGCTAAAGTGCTTCGTCTCAATGACATCCAGCTCATCATGCGCCCGCATCTCATCGACCAAAGCTTGCAAATCTGCAGCCGGCGCGGGCCCATAGGTCTCGTGCAGATACGCCAGGCCAGTAATGCTCTTGCCTGTGCGCTCGTAATAATCAAAATCGATGAAGTACAGCAGCCGATGCAGCACTGCCTCGCCTACATTGGGCCGGGCACCAATCTTCCCCAGCGTATAGAGCAGCACCTGGCGCAGCTTGGTGGTGTGGAGCCGCGGGATAGCATCGCGCGACTGAGCAGCTGTGGGCTGTGCACGCTGCGCATCATCGTGGTGGTATTCGGCTGGTGCATCGCTCACATGCAGTGCTGCATCGTCCGCCACCCGCCACGGACTGCGCTGAGCCTGCTGTGCAACAGTGTCCGTCATGGCAATGCCGCTAATCAATTCCTGCACGCCAACTTCGTAGTATTGGCTAATCTTCGTCAGCTCGCCAAGCTTTGGCTCGCGGCCACCATTCTCTAGCTTAATATACGTCGCGCGGGCAATCCCAACTGCATCGGCCACCGCCTGCTGCGAAAGCCCCGCATTGCCACGCAGTTGCCTAATACTTGCCTCAAAACTCATTGCGATTTGGTCCTTCCTGTTGCATCATGCCTCCATTGTAGCGTACTTGCCAAAGTTATACAACCATTTTGTCTAATTTTGGAACATAGTACATTTGTGCGCATAATTACAGAGGTGAAGATGTGATACAAGGGTGCGAAGTATGGGTGTATTCTGGCCGAGAGCGGCATCACCAGCACAGCACAACGTGCCTGCTGGCTTAAATTTTTCCCGTCTATATCCTCTTGTGTACGCGAAATTTGACCCCATAATCCCACGAATACGCTAGCACCAATACACACCAAACCGAAAATGTTCCGGCCAGAATATATCACAGAGTTTGTCCGCTTGCTTGGTCGCTGGCCTTCTAGAATATTTTCTTGTTTAGCGTATATTGGTGCCGACCTCTCGTTGTGTATCGTTTTGAGATTCATGTGCTACATGGAGTGAAACTACACCTCTCATCTCCTATCTTTCACAATTTTGGTACAACGCCACACCATCTGCAAATAATACAAGTAGTAAAAAACCAGCCTTTGTAGCTGGTTTTGTTCTTTGCTTTTATAGGGTTTTATGCTGCCGCAGCCTTAGCACCCTCCCATGCGCTCTTGTCTGACGAGCTCGTTACACCGACTTCATACCGATTACCCTGCCCGACAGCTGTTCGGCCGATTTCCACCACTGGTGCGGGTATATCATTCTCTTCAGACACTTCAGGCTCTTCGTTTTTCTCATCCTTTTGCTGCTCGTGCTCCGCTGCCCGCAAAGCGTGCTCAATAGGCAGCAGCAAGCGGCGCTGCTCACCCTCAGAGAGTTCATCCGACAGAGGTACATCGTTTGCAATCAATTCATCATCGTTTGGCTTAACACCCCGAGCCCTAAGCTCTTGGATATAGCTCGCCGCAAGCGCGTCGCGGTAGAGTGCACTCTCTCGGTCGGCCAGTTGCTCGCTGGCTGGCTGTAGTTTATTATCCGCATCATCACCATACCCTTGTAAGAATGGTACCAATTCCTCTGCCCGGGCAGCCTGGGCGCTCGCCAGCTTTTGGGCGTCCTTAGCAGTCATTTCCTCGGCTTTATTCAGCTGCCACCACTGAGCACTCTCTAGCAATGCAGCAGCAAGTGGCTGCAGCGCTTCTTCTAATTCTCGCGATTCTAGTGTGCTTGTCGGACGAACAGATCTTTCCATGGGACCTCCCGTGGTTATGTGGTGGATGTTCTGTTGGTATGGTTTGTTTGCCTCCTACTATAGCACAGATGATCGGGTTGGCGCAAATTGTGCTAATAATAGGCAAACAGGGCAAAGGAGTTAATCGCTATTAACCCCTGTTAATAATAAGCTCACCTAGCGATAAATGAGCGCACCTTCTCTACCGCTCACTCAGCCGATATGTCTGAGCAAAGGCAGCTGCCTCAATGATGTAGCGGTCGCCATTGACCTGGCTCTCCGCCAGCCAGCAATCTGCTTCGCCGTATTGCTGCCCGCCCCACGGCGCATCAATGACGATCTCGCGGCCAGTTGGGTTGGGCATGGCCTTGATCTGATTCTTTGGCAGATACGCGCCAGATACCACTGCACCATCCTCACCACGCAGCGGTTCATACAGGGCGGCAAAATCCGCTGCCGGGATGCTATAGCGTTCACCTTCTGGCCCAGTGATAATGGCATCGCCCACCTCGGCAATGTTCTCTGTCTCTACATACTGCTGGCCATCCGCCCGCGCGAAGCTGGTAGTCAGGGCCTGCCGCTCGGTAGCAAACTCCGGCCGCACCGCTGCGGTTGGGTCGGCAATTTTGGTGTAAGTGTCGGTAATGGCGCGAAAGTCGAGCGCGCTGGTATCGAGGTAGAGGGGTGGCACTGCGTCGGTCTCCTGGGTTAGTTCTGGTGGTAGTATAGCTGGTTTGGCATCGTGTGTCGATGCTGCGGTGCAACACTACTCATTCACCAGCTCTACATGGAGTAGCCGCCCCTCTACGCTGCGCATGCCACGCCAGTCGTTGATAGTTGGCTGGAACCAAACCGAAATAACATCGCCCAGCTGACGTACGAAGTTCGGTGGCGCGTTGAAGGCTAATAGTCGCAGCGCTGTGCCTAGCTCATCCTGCACGGTGAGCTTAATGTGCTGCCCGTCGCTACCCATGTGGCGCACCTGTGAGACAGTGCCGCGGCGCAGCTGCAAAACAGGCTCTGGGTTGCCATTGCCAAAGGGCTCAAGGCGGGCAATGTCGGCCACCAGCTGCTCCGTTACCTCTGATAAATCATCAATCACCACATCAGCCTGCGGCAAGAGGTAGTGCGTTTGGTCGGAGAGATGGAGCGAGCGGTAGTAGTCGTTCACTCGCTGGCGAAAGGCGGCAATCTGCCGTGTCTCGAGTGTCACACCAGCCGCTGCCGCATGACCACCGCCACGCAGAATGACATCATCGGCAGCGCGCACTGCCCGCTCAGCCGAAAAATCGCCAAAGCTGCGCGCACTGCCCGTTGCCGTCTCACCTCGCTCGCCAATGATAAAAACTGGCTTGTGATACGTCTCTACCAGCTTGGATGCTACAATCCCAATCACGCCATGGTTCCATCCCTGCTGGCTCACAACGAGGACAGGGTCGGTAGCATAACGCTCGGCCTGCTGGCAAGCTTCGTCGTAGATGGCCTGTTGGATGGCTTTGCGCTCGGTATTGAAGCGATCCAATTGCTGAGCCGCCTCAAGCGCCGCCAAACCATCGCGCGCCCGCAGCATATCAAGGGCATACTCAGCCGATGCCAATCGTCCTGCCGCATTCATACGCGGGCCAAGACCAAAACCGAGCGTCCGAGCGGTAATCTGGGTTGGCTGCACACCAGCCACCGCCAGCAGTGCCTTGAGGCCAGGACGGCGCTGCTTCTTCAGCACCTCGAGCCCCCAGTACACATTGGCGCGGTTCTCATGCTGTAGCGATACTATGTCGCATACTGTACCCAGCGCTACCAAGTCCAGCAGCCACTTCTCACAGCCAGCTGGCAAGCCCGGCAACACCGTCTGCAGCGCCTGGACAAGCTTGAAAGCCACGCCTGCCCCACAGAGGTCACGGAAGGGATAGTGGTGGTCGTCATATTTCGGATTAACCGTGGCGATGGCGGGTGGGCGAGTCGGTGCAATGTTGTGGTGGTCGGTCACTACGGTATCGATGCCATAGCGTTCCTTGGCATAGGCAATTTCCTCATGACAGAGGCTGCCGCAGTCCACCGTGACGATGAGCTGCGCCCCCATCGCCGCCACCTTATCTACCGCACCTTTAGTCATGCCATAACCCTCTACGAAGCGATTAGGAATAAAGGCTTCCACCGCAGCAAAGCCAAAGCTCGCAAAGGCATCAAGCAGCAGTGCCGTCGCACTAAGGCCGTCGATATCATAATCGCCATAAATCACGATTGTTTCGCGCCGTTGGTGCGCCTGCACCAAGCGATCCACCGCCGTCTGCATCTGGGAGAGCAGGAATGGATCGGGCTTCGCGTCATAATCGGGGTGTAAAAACTCCTCAGCAGCTACTCCATGCAAGCCCCGCGCCGCTAATATCTGTGCGAATAAACTCATCAGAGCTGCACAGTATCCGCCGCTTGCTGGCCCTTTTGCTGCTGCGAGGATTTGATCACCATGCTCTGCAATTCTTTGAAGAAGATATATTGTTTGTTCGTGTAATACATTTTAGTATTACCCTGTTTTTCGGCCATCAAAAAACCAGCTTTCTCGAGATTCTTAAGCTCGCGCTGGATATTGCCCGGGTCTTCTTTGATCAACTTCGCCAAGCCGCGGACATGGGTGTGGAACTCCGGATACTTAGCATAGACCACAATGATTTTGCGCCGCACCCGTGATGTAATAAACGTTTCTAACATGCTTCCCTTAGCGAATTCTCGCTTCCGTTACCTCTACTCAACTGTTGCTTTTTATTCTACACTTTTTGATGGTAATTTGGCAAGACCACCCACCAATTGATTGTGCGTTTCGTCTCTCGCAACTGCGACTCATCAACCATCCACACGACACACGTGTCTGCTTTTTATCATACCAGCTTTGGGTGAAGCGAGCAAGATTGATGTGCACGTTTTGCACGCCACCCAGATGAAGTAGCGACGGAGAGACGAGCCCCTCTGCACTCTCGCTTGCTGTCGGGTATAATAAATCCTATGCACTATTACGAAGTTGCGCCACTCAAGATTATCCGCGCCACCAGCAAGAGCTTCACCTATCACTGGCCAGAAGCATTACCGCTGGGCCAGGTGGTGCAGGTGAGCGTTGGTACGCAGCAGGTGGTGGGTGTCATCATGACGCGCACCAGAAAGCCGACATATACTACTAAGCCGCTTGATGCCGTCGTGCCGCTGCCACCGCTGCCTGCTCCCCTATTAGCAACGAGCCAGTGGCTGAGCGATTATTATGCCACACACCTCGCCACTGTGCTACAGACAGTGCTACCAGCTGGCATTGCCAAGCAGCGCCGCACGCCGCGCCGCCCTGCCAGCCCACCGCCACAGCGCCACACGCCCACCTTCTCACTCAATCTACAGCAAGAAGAGGCCGTTCGCACCATTCGCCAAGCCAGCCCTGGCACAGTACTCCTTCACGGTGTGACAGGTAGCGGCAAAACAGCAGTGTATATCGAGCTTGCACGCCACGCTTTGGCTGCAGGCCGGTCGGTGATTGTCCTCGTGCCAGAGATCGCCCTCACACCCCAGCTGGTGGCGGAGTTTCGACAACACTTTGCCGATATCATCCTCACCCATTCGCGCCAGACAGAGGCCGAGCGCCACCGTGCCTGGCTAACCGCTCTGACAAGTACACAGCCTCGGGTGGCAATTGGCCCACGTTCTGCCCTCTTCTTACCGCTGCAGCAACTGGGGTATATCATCATTGACGAAGCACACGAGGCTAGCTACAAACAAGATAAATCCCCCCGCTACTCGGCGCTGCGGGCCGCGAGTGTGCTAGCTCAGCAACATGGTGCGACCGTGGTGCAGGGGTCAGCCACACCGCTGATCAGCGAGTATTATCTGGCGCAAAAAGCCCAGCGGCCGATCGCTACCCTACCGAGCAAAGCTCGGCCTGAGGCTATCGCTCCCACCATTCAACTAGTCGACCTCACCCAGCGGCACAACCTCACCCAACACCGCTTTTTGTCAAACCAGCTTATCACCGCCATCGATACCACGCTCGCGGCGGGCCAGCAGATCCTACTTTTTCATAACCGCCGTGGCAGCGCCAATGTATCGCTCTGCACCAACTGCGGCTGGGCAGCCGAGTGCCCACACTGCTTTGTTCCCCTCACCCTCCACGCCGACCGCCACCAGCTGCAGTGCCATATCTGTGGCTACCACACCACAGTGCCAACGATGTGCCCCACCTGCCATAGCACAGATATTGTCCACCGTGGGATTGGGACGAAACTCATCGAGGCAGAGGTAGCAGCGCGCTGGCCCCAGGCGCGCATTGTTCGCTTCGATGGCGACAGCAGCCCCGCAAGCAGCCTCGAGCAGCAATATCAAGCCCTCTATGATGGCAGCGCCAATATTATCATTGGCACGCAGGTGGTAGCCAAGGGGCTCGACCTGCCGCAGCTACGCACCGTTGGGGTAGTGCAGGCTGATGCTGGCCTGGCTTTGCCCGATTACACCACCAACGAGCGCATCTTCGAGCTGCTTGCTCAAGTGGTGGGACGAGTGGGGCGCTCTGCTCACGCCACTACAGTTATCGTACAAGCGTATCAGCCGCAGCACCCAGTGATTCAGGCTGGCCTGGCTCAAGATTATACCGCGTTTTATCACCAAGCCTTGGCCGAGCGCCGCCGTGGGCAGTTCCCGCCCTTCGTCCACCTGCTTAAACTCACTTGCATATACAAGACGGAGGCAGCCGCCATCCGCAATAGTCAAGCACTCGCTCAACAGATTCGCCAGCACCACCCCGCAGTCAGCATCCTTGGCCCCACGCCCGCCTTCCACGAGCGGCTGCGCAACACCTACCGCTGGCAACTCATCATCAAAGCCACCCAACGCCGCGACCTCCTCGCTGTTATTGCCGACGTACCCACCAAACATTGGCAAGTGGATATCGACCCACAGTCGCTGCTATGATAGAGGCGCAAGAACTCCTCTTTCTTAGTGATAGCACCTCATCTCTATTTCATTCTGGTGGAATATGCAATGGACTGATAGAGAGTGGTGTTTTGATCAAATATTCTTCGTAGTAGATCAGTCGTATCATCATACCGAAAATGTTCCGGCCAGATAATATACAGAGTTCTACCGCTTAGTTGGTCGCTGGCCTCCAGATATTTTCTTGTCTGATAATACGGCTGATCTACCAAGCAGCCACCCTATTCGCTCACCCCATCCACCATCTGCTATAATAAAGCTAATGAAAAAAGACGCTATTATCACCCTACCCAACTCGCACTTGCGCCAGAAGTCGCAGCGGGTGCATGTTATTACCGACGAGACACGCCAGCTGGTGGCCGATATGACCAGCGCCAGCATCGACTGGGAAAATTCCCGCCCACACGAGATCAGTGCAGCACTGGCGGCAGTGCAGATCGATCAGCTAGAGCGAGTCGTTATTGTACGCGAAGATTTCGACGACAAAGACAACCGCACCTTCATCCCCCTCATCAACCCAGAGATCGTCAAATATGAGGGCGAGCTAATCAGTGATTACGAGGGCTGCCTCAGCGTGTCGGGTCGGATTTATGGCAAGGTGCCACGCTACAGCCGCGTCCGGGTCAAGGCGCTTGATATCAATGGCAACACCATCCGCCTCAAGGCCGACGGCTTCTTGGCGCGAGTGCTACAGCACGAGATTGACCACTGTAATGGCATTGTATTTATTGACCGCATTCGCGATGATACCAGCGCATTTTATCAGCTCGATGAGAAGGGCGAGCTCCAACCAGTTGATTATGACGAGCATATCAAGACCAATCGTATTCTTTGGGACTGAAGACTTCAGCGCTATCAGCCTCGTGCAGCTATTGGAACATGGCTTCCCCGTCCGGCTGGTTATCACTAAGCCAGACAGCCGGCGTGGGCGCGGCAAGCAACTGTGCCAACCAGCAGTCAAACAGCTTGCTCTGACGCACGACATTCCAGTGTTACAGCCCACCAAACTGCGCGATATTATCCCCGATATCCAAGCGCTCGACCAGCCTGTTGGCGTACTGGTGAGCTTTGGTAAGATTATCCCCCAAGTGGTGATCGACTGCTTTTCCCCAGGGATTATCAATCTTCACCCATCGCTTCTGCCACGCTATCGCGGCCCTTCACCGATTGAGAGCGCCATTGCCAATCGCGATACCACCACTGGCGTCAGCATTATGCAGCTCAGCGCCGCTATGGACGCCGGACCGGTCTATGCGCAGCTCACCCACCCCTTACGCGGTGACGAGCAGCAGCTCGAGCTCTACAGCACACTAGGCCAGCTTGGCAGCAAGGCACTAGTGCAACTCCTGCCACGCATCGTGAGTGGTAGCCTCCAGCCCACACCACAAGATGAGTCCAACGCAAGTTACTGCCAGCTCCTCACCAAAGCCAGCGGCATTATCAACCCCGCTCAGCACACTGCTGCAGCGGCCGAAGCAATGGTGCGCGCCTACCATCACTACCCACGGGCTCGCCTCCAGCTGGGCGAGCGGCACTATATCATCACTCAGGCACACACCGCGCTGGCGCCTGCCACCACGCTCGATCCACGCTGCAGCGACGGCACCTATCTCGTCATCGACCAGCTCATCGCCCCCAGCGGCAAAGAACTCAGCGCCGCAGCATTTTTGCGCGGGTATCGGGTGTGAATGGCGTAGATAGTAGCCTCGAATCACCAAGCTTTCAACCCTCAAGGTCTTATACTCTCTTTGCGTTAGCTCACCCTCCCCATCACTTCATCCGATGGAGTGTGAAAACCGGTCGTAATGACCGGTTTTCAGCCCAGCGCAAGAGGTCGACATCCAGCGAATGTCGACCCTTATAGTGTTCCTGAGGAGGGAGTGTGGGGAGGATGAGCGTGAGAAAAAGGTCAAGGTTTCATAATTCAGATTCTGCATAATATAACCCCTGCATCCACAGGGGTCATACGTGTTTTTACTTCGTCATTATCACTACGCAGCAAGCGCTACGTCAGGGTCGGGGTGGCCACCCTCAAGCTCGTCTGGCGTATCGCCGTCTGCTGCATCGCTGCTCTGGAAGATGCTAGCCAAGCCCTCTTGGGTAAGAAACTTCTGCGGGTCCGCCTTGGCGAGATCCACGAGGCCCTCAAAGGTCTCGCGCACGACAGTTGTGTAGTCTGGGCGGTTGTGAGTGAGCCACTTAAGCTGCGCATACTCCGCAAAGAGTGCCAGCTGGTCTACCTCCACACCACGCTGCTCTGCCGCTTTCTCGTAGGCTTCGCGCTGGCTCTGGTATATTCTATCATTCTCGTAGTCAGGCTCGTGCTCGTCGATCCACGCCGTAATGACCGCAGCGTCTTGATTCATAAACGACTCAAACTCATTCAGCTGCACCTCGCTCAAGCCATCGCTCAGCACCGTGCCAACACGCAGCTCCAGCACCTGGCGAAAGTTGTCGACAAAGCGCTGCCGCGCCTCTGGCGGCCAGTCTGCTATACCGATTTTTTGCAAAAAAGCATCGTCTAACTGAAACATGTTTTTCAATTCCTCCTGCCCCTAGTATACCAAACAATCCACCCCTCATACAATAAAAATGGCAAAATATGGTGTAATTTCCCTTAGTAGTGTTGTCTGCCTCTGTTACACCTCCTCGTCCTGGGCGATCTGCGCTATCGTGCACTCAACAGCTGGCCAGGTGAGGCAGCTGATGATACGGCTATCACGCTCGTCCGGGCGTGGCTGCCGCGGATACTCACCAAAGAGAATGGTATGCACAATGCGGCGCATCGCAGGGGCTGGGCATTCGTTATTCATCGCGAGAATGGTATTGAGATGCTTTGCGTGGTCGTCAATCAGCACATTCGCACCAATACGACTGCAACCCTCATCAATACTCACACTGCATCGCTCAGCTCATCAGCCTTCTTGGCTAGGTCGCCAAGGATGAGTGTGCGCTCGTCGCTCAGGATCTCGTCGAGGTGGGCAACCCGCTGCGACAGCCAGGCAAATAGCGCTGCGCTATCGTCCGTCTCTTGGCGGCGCACCAGCTCATCGAGGTCATTATCCGACAAGCGGCCAATAACCTCCAGCCCCACCCGCTCATAGAGCGTGTTATTCACCTCCTGCAGCAGCGCTGCCGAGTCGCGCGTTGTAATCCCAAGGCGATCGAGGTCGTGTTGGGTGATGAGAGGGGCAGCTTGGGGGTGAGTGGTCGGCATAGAATCCTTTTCTTGTATACCGTACGCTCGATAGCGTACCGATCTTTATGTGTTAACTTTTTATACTTTTAAGCACTACTGTATGCTTAGGCTGCACGATGCTCTAACCGACGGCGAAGCTCGTCATTATGCTTCACTGCTATTAGTAGGTTCTGTTTTGTCGCTATTGCTATTTGATAGATTTGAAGGTGTCTATCGGGGAACTTCTTATTCGCTTCTTCTACAAAATGCTTAACTTCTTTCCAGGCATCAGCTTTTTTATTCGTCGCTTCTTCTTGCGTTTGCGCCTGTGTAATATTCATACCAAGCTCTGCTATATGGTTACGAAAATCGACGCTAAATAAATCGAACTCTGATGGTTTTGGCTTCTCTCTGTCTGGAATGCCTGCAGCACGCTTAAGGTCAATTACTTCAGCTACTTTAGAGTCAGGTGCAGGTTGAGTTTCTTGTGGTGTGGCTGCTTGAGTTTGTGACTGCTCGTGCGATGGTGTGTTTGACATGCTTTCGGAGTGATTTTCTGAGGATGTCTTGGGCGACTCTAACTCTCCAGATCCCCAATCTTCCGAATCTAGCCAGGCTATCATACGCTCCTTAGTTCGCGTAGCTTTCTCACCGATAGCCTGCTTGATCTTTTGCATACGCTCCTTCCAGCCTGTTTTTTTCTCTTCCACGGCTTGGGCCGCCTCAACAGCGGCTGTACGGTTCGCAGCACTGTCACTTTGTTCGTGAGAGGAATTGCTATTCTGTGACTCTGCAGACTCCACTTTTGGCACTGCTGCTGGAACAGGTTCACTTTGCGCAAAGTCCCCACGCGCACTTCGCCGCGCAAACTCATACACCTCGGGATGAGCGACGCGCTTCGCATATGTTGCCTCGATCGCATCGAGCATGCTAATGCGTGTTTCGTCATCACCAGCCATCGCAACAATACCGTCGTAAGCTTGGTCTCTAATCGCCTTCGCATCATCATCAGTCTCGGCGTGGACAATGTTGCGCAGCGCACTGTTTCTCGCCTCGATAAGTGCTGCTTTTTGCTCTTTACGTGCAGTATCCTCTGCAGCAGTGCGCAAATCAGCTTCTGTTGGTGCAGGTGCTGGTGGAACAATATTATAGACAGCACCTTTTGGCGCCTCTCCATTTGGCATACTTACTATGTGACTAGCACCGTTGTCCTGGGTCTCAACAGGGGCAGCTTCTCCAATAACTTGCTGCGTCTTTTCTGTACCTTCTGGCAAGTGCTCTACTCGAGCCTCGACCACAGCGGCATTATACTCAACTGCCTTTTCGTATGCACCACGCATCACAGAATCAACAATCTGCCTACCAAGCAACCTTGCTGTAGCGCGTGGACCCGCCTCCTTGCCTGTACCTTGCGCCAATTCTTGTCTTTTCGTCTTTGTCACTTCTTGACGTGCTGCAAGTGTTTTGCCTAGTCGATCGATCTGACGCTCCGGGAACGATCGTCCATCATTCACATTGATCTTATCCTGAGCCTCCACTGCTTCTTTATACGCACGAGGAACTTCCTTCAATGCCTCAAAAGCACCCTTCAGGCCCGCCAATCGTCTTGACCCAGGATATGTTTGTGACTCATTCGAGGTTACTGTGCTTGTTCCTGGTACTTCACGTCCTTTTATCATACTACCCGTCCTAATTTCTTTCCTTATATATTCTGCCCACATCCTACCACAACAGAGGTAATGTGTCAATAAGCGAAGCACCCCAATCCCAAAAACTCGCCATCACCACGGCGAGTTTTGTATACCATTGGCAAAAACCGACAAAACAGAGTTACCACTCAATATAAATATACTAAGATTCTACAGGACAAAGCACCGCCAAGCCCACTACTGCAGCGTGCGCTTCACCAACTCGCGAGTGAAGAACTCGAGGGTGTCGCCAATCTCGAGCTGGAGCTTCTTGCTGGTCGTGAGGTTAAGGCCACAGAGCTCACCCTCAAAGACTTCCTTGGCTTCTTGCTGCTGGCGCTGCACGCTGGCTACTGTGACTTCGGCAATTTGCTCCTCGCCGCGCATCACACGGGCCAGTAGCCCTGCCGTCACCTTACCCTTTGTCACTTGCCCACCGGCGATGACCGCATCGCGCATCGTCCGGAAAACACCCTTAATCTCTAGCTGGCCAATTTCCGTCTCCACCACCTCTGGTGCGAGCATTGCTTCCATGCTGTGACGTGCGTCATCAAGTAGCTCATAGATCACTTGGTAGCGGCGCACCGTCACTTTGTCACGCATTGCCAGGCGCTTGACAGCTGGCGGCAGGTCGACGTTAAAGCCATAGATAATTGCATTACTACTACCAGCCAGGCGCACATCACTCTCAGTAATGTTGCCCACGCCATGGCCAATAATTCGCAGCGTGATCGCCCCACCCGTCTCCACCAGGCGCAAGCTATCCATCACTGAGGTAAGTGACCCCTGTACATCGGCCTTGACGATGACGTCGAATTCCTGAGCATCGTGTTTCTGCGTCATAAGCTTGAGTAAGTCAGCACCAGTCACATTGGTGGTGGCGGCATTACGTGCTTGGTCGAGCTTAGCCTTCTGCACTGCCAGGCGAGCTTCTTTCTCGTTTTTGACTACTGTGAAGATATCACCAAACTGTGGCAATTCCTTAAAGCCCGTCACCGTCACTGGCGTAGCGGGCGTGGCTGCCTTGATAGCCGCGCCAGTGTAATCGAGCAAAGTACGCACCTTGCCATAGGCCTGCCCTGCCACGAGGAAATGCCCTGGCGCCAAGCGGCCCTGCTCGATGAGCAAGTTCACCACCGAGCCGCGACCCTTCTCCATATGCGCCTCAATAACGAGCCCCTCGGCTGGCACATCCGTATCGGCGCGGAGTTCTTCCATATCGGCCACGAGCAGGATGGTATCGAGTAATTTATCAATATTCTGGCCAGTCTTAGCGCTAATCGGCACCATAATGGTATCGCCACCCCACTCCTCAGGGTTGAGGTGGTGCTCGCTCGCAAGCTGAGCTTTGACCATATCAGGGTTGGCGGTGTCTTTGTCGATCTTGTTGATGGCAACGATAATCTTGGCATTGGCATCGCGCGCAAAACGGATTGCCTCCACCGTCTGCGGCTTGACGCCGTCGTCGGCCGCCACAACGATCACCACCACATCGGTCAGTGCTGCACCGTGCTGGCGTAGCGCCGCAAAGGCCTCGTGGCCAGGAGTGTCGAGTAACGTCATCGTGCGGCCACCCTTTTGGGCTTGGTAGGCACTAATGTGCTGGGTAATACCACCAGCCTCACCAGCAACTGTCTTCATCTTGAGGATGGTGTCGAGCAGCGTTGTCTTGCCGTGGTCAACATGCCCCATCACCGCCACAATTGGCGGGCGTGGTACAGCATTGCTCGACGGTTTATGCAGATGCTGCACAGTATGCTGCTCGGCGGCTTTGCGCTGCAGCGTCACTGCCAGGCCAAGCTCCTCTACAATAATCTCAGCGATCTCAAAATCAATCCGCTGATTGATCGTCACGGTAAAGCCATTCTTGAAGAGCTCGCCAATCAGCTTTGTGACCGGCAGATTCAGGGTTTGGGCCAGCTCACCAACAGTGATCGAATCGGCAATGACCAACACTTTTTCAGACTGACTCATATACACACTCCTTTCTGCCGGCCACAGCCGGTCATCTCTTGTAATTTACTGGTTATTTTTTCTTTTCAGCGAGGCTTAGGCTCACTTTGTGCGCATCTTTGTCGATGTCGAGAATGACAAAGCTCTTGCGCTCATTGAGGGTAAAGACCTTCTCTGGGTCGGCACCACCGCTACCCAGCTCGCTCACGTGCACCAGCGCTTCAACTGCTGGGCTAATCTGGACAAAGGCACCATATGGGGTAATGCGCGTGACTGTACCCTCGATGGTCTGGCCCTTGGTGAATTGATCCACCTCATCAAGCCATGGATCCTTGGTGAGCTGCTTCATACTTAGGCTTAGGCGATCTTTGTCGATGCTGATAATCTTCGCCTCAACGCTCTGGCCCACCTTCACATAGTCGGCTGGGTTGTTGACGCGCTCCCAACTAATCTCTGAGATGTGGATGAGCCCCTCAATCCCTTCGACATTCACAAAGACACCAAAGTCCACCACACCAGTCACGACACCCTTGACGGTGTCGCCAACCTTGAGCTTCTCAAAGTGAGCCGCCAGGCCATCCTTGATGGCTTCCTTCTCGCTAAAGATCAGCTTGTTGGCCTTGCGGTCACAGTCGAGGATGCGCACCTTGAGCGTCTGGCCCACCAGAGTGTTGAGCCGTGCCAAGATCTCATCCTTATCGGCACCACCCACCCGTGGGTAGTGCTCGGCCGACAGTTGCGACACTGGCAAAAAGCCTCGCACGCCTTCGTACTCAACCAGCATACCACCGCGGTTAGCGTCGTATGGCGCTACCTCGATGATCTCGCCAGCATCCAGCTTAGCCATTGCTTCTTCCCAGCCACGGTCCTTGGCTGCTTTGCGCAGGCTCAGCAGGCTATAGCCATTCTCCAGCTCGCTATCTACCACACTGGCTGTTACTTCATCACCAACTGCTAGCGTCTTAGCCGGGCCAATCTCGCGCCGTGGCACATAGCCAACCCCCTGTGGGCCTAGGTCTACTAATACATCTCGTTTGCGCACCGATAATACGCGGCCAGTTACGACCTCGCCGGTTACTAGTTGCTTGACGCCGTCGCCAGCGAGCAAATCATCCATTGTTAAGGCTTGTGTTGCCATAAGTCTTGGTACAGACTCCTCTTATTAATTATATTATGAGACACGTCGCCATATCGCGACGCACCATTCCTCTGTATTATACACAAAGTCGCTTCGAGCGTCAAAACCCATGCATTGAGGTCTCATCTCTATGAATAGTTGGCTTAAGCGGATAATTGGCACAGCCAATCCATCACTCTAAAAAATGTTCTGGCCCGATGAATCACAGAGCCTACTCGCTCTCACAATCGCTGACCTTCAGATATTTTCTTGTGAGATGGTACTCAAAACTATTACACCGTCATATACACAACGATGACATAATCACAACAGGTATATTGCCCCTTTACAAAGCAACTACCCCTGCATCACACAGGGGTAGGCATAGCATTGTCAATGAAACAATGGATATGTTGTATGTTTTACAGCGCAGGTGTGCGTGATTTGCGATAGGCCAGTGCTACGCCAGCTAGGCTACTCACCGCCACAACGGCTGCCAGGCTCTCGGCCGGGCCAGTTTGCGGCAAGGCGCTCACCTGCTGGGTAGATTGAGTTTGCGAAGGAGTGCTGGAGCTAGTCGAAGGCGTTGCAGCAGGCGTGCTTGAGCTTTGAGACTGAGTAGACTGAGTAGATTGGCTTTGCGCAGTGGTGCTCGATGCGCCGCTGGTTGCAGTCGACGTGGTGTTTTTCTTGTCTTGTGACTGAGTTTCTTTCGTCTCTTTGCTCTTGCTGGTCTCTGTTGATTTGCTGTTAAGGCTATCGACCAGCTTGTCGTTGGCGCTCTTGCTGCTCTGCGTTGATTCCTTTTTCTTGGCGTCGGTAGCAGTGGTGCTTGCCACTTGTCGAGCACTGCTATTGTGACTATTCTTGACGATTAATACCCCGCCAACCAGTGCGAGTGTCAGCACTGTCCCGACGACGACGTATCCGATAATTGATCCTTGCTGCTTCATTGCCAAACCTTCGTTTACGTTACTCTTTCTATTATACCGTAATCGATCGCAAAACGCAACGCACGCGCTCTACTAATCATACGTCTCGCTCTGCCTCTCTGGAGCTCACCATACATCGATACTTCGCACCGCCCACTAGGCATTGTAAGCAGGCTGTGCTACACTGATCTTGACACGTACAATACACAAACAAATCATAATCTCCACCTCTGTCAAATCATGCGAAGTATCTATTGTTTCGCTAGCTGATTCGCATGCCGATAGACGTGGCTATACCAACCACACATGCCACTCGATCAGCTTATCTCTCACCTCACCCAGCACGCTCGCACATCAGGCATTGCGCCACTCACCTTTCGCCCAGGTAGCCATTTTCATTGGCACTACCCAAGCCGCACGGTTTATTACGATCCACACGACGCCCAGGCCACTGCCTACCTCCTCCACGAGTATGGCCATGCGCTCCTTGGGCACTGCGGCTATGCGCGCGATGTGCAGCTCGTTGCAATGGAGCGTGCTGCATGGAGCACTGGCTGCCGTGTTGGCGCTGGCTGGCAGCTGACGGTCGATGATGATCTTATTGAGTCCTCCCTCGACACCTACCGCGACTGGCTCCATGCCCGCTCGCGCTGCCCGCACTGCAGCGCAACTGGCCTGCAGCGCAGCGACGGCACATACACCTGCCTCGCCTGCTTCACCCACTGGCACGCCAACAGCGCCACTACTTGCCAACTTCGACGTTATGTTGTAAAAAGCACTATGGCTTCGCCTCACGCTTGATTATCGCAATAATTCTCCCCATTCCAAAAAAAGACCCTCCTAATCATCACCTCCGCGCCAGCAGGCAGAGCAGCTCCACAGTAGATTGCCCCAAACCACAAAAAGCTTCAAACCTCACACGCCAAACCTACCACATCAAAACACCTCCCGCATGCATGGGAGGTGTTGTTGTATAAGGCTCACGCGTACCCTTAGGCAGCGAGCGCAACGTCCGCTTGTGGAGCAGCCGCGGCAGCATCGTCGGCCTTTTTGGTGCGGCGAGAGATCCGGCCGCCCTTGGCGCCAGCCACACGAGCGAGTTGTGGGTTGGCCGCAAAGCCGCCGGTGCGACCATTCTTACCGCCCTTGGCGCCAATCTTGGCGTAGAAGTTAGGGTCTTTAGAGATGTTTTTTTGCGCAGCCTTCAGGCCGCCAGCTTTTGTTCCCGCCATAGGGTTACTCCTTATTTATATATTTACCAGAGGTACGTTGCCAGTATAGGCTAGCAAATCCTCGCTACATACCATATATGATATGTATCATGATTTAAATATAGCATACTGTATATGTTTTGTCAACGTTTACATGAGCATTTTCAGATTGCATTATTGGTATTGCATTTAAGACGCCTATGCTATATACTAAGTACTAGCTTTGGTTTGGGTCGTTTCCACCAAGGTCCACCACAACAATTCTCGTTTGCTGCGAGATTCGAGAATGAAAAAATAACCCTGCGCATACAGGGTTATTTTTGATATTGAAAACGCTTTGCTATTTGTTGGGGTTTAGAACCAACTATACCCGCCGCTTTGGACTGCTCGACGACCAATACCATTTCGAGGGTGCGGTCGTTCGCCGCTATGGCGCTGTTGGAGGGCCTCATGCCCTTTTACAAGTTGTGGGTATAGTACATTCATGACGTTCTTCGCACCAGGTGACGCATCATCTTGAATCATACCCATCTTACTCCCAACACCTCCTTCCGTACCAACACCAAAGACACCTACTTTCTCTGGCACAATGCTCAGCGCAGCATGGTGGTGCTGTGGGTCTGCGAGAGAGATATACGGCTCTCCAAGCGTAATAAACTGTGCATCGGGCAGATGAGTCATATCAACTATATGGGTTTTTATCGCATTGCTCACCATCCTCTGAGCAACTGGCTGGCCATTCTCATCTGAAGTACAGGGGTAAAGCAAGCCAATACCGCGCTCATGGCTAATCGTCAGCGCCGCTCCAGTCTCTGGTGCGTAGAGCGTGTAGAGCACATCACTGCCATCTTGTGGCAACAGTCGGGCTTCTCGCTCTATATCAATTTGCATTCCATCTGGGCCAGTAACAAGCGCCTCTTGGCCATATGGGTTACTACCAGCCGGCACAGCAAATGTTCTTTGCTGCCGAGTGATCTTCTTGTCGTAATACAATAGATCGCCCGCCGAATGAATTGGTGGCTCACCATAGCGGTAGTTGATTGATGGTGGTCGTTGCTCTGTCATAAGAACACTCCTTTTTGGTTATGGTTATCACATCGTCACTGCATTGCTATCAAGATACGAATTACCCACCCGCGGCGGCACTCCACTCGCCCAAGCAACTCCAAATCGCAGAGCAAGCACCCCTCTCTAGCGATTATACAATAGAATGGTACATTTGTACGAAAAACGTTCTGAATTTTATAGAAAATGCACCTACTTTAGCAATTTGTACAGCAAAAAACCAGCCTCATCTCTGTGATAGGCTGGTTTGTGCTCATTTCAATTAAAATAACGCTATTCCTGCTCGACTTCTTCTGCTAACTTCAGTGCCTCAAGCCCTTCTAGCGTCCAGCCAATGTAACCAAGCGTTCGTGCCGCTTCTTCTGTCTTGCCACCCTCATAGCTCTGACTGGCTTGCTCCATCAAGTATTCCGGGTCACGCTTCGCATTGTATTCGCGAAGAGCTTCTGGCGTTCGTGGGTATGATTCGGCGTGTTTGACTGGCATGTTGCTTCTCCTTGTTTTTTGTTACTTAGACACTCCATATAATACTCTCTCTCTCTCTGGATTTTGCAAGCAAGTAGCAAACTTCGCACCTATAACTACTGTCGAATCCGTTACTTCCCAACCTCTGTTACATATCACCGACAAAAGACACCAGCATGTTGATGAAAGTGGTGACACGTAGCCAAAGCCTCGCCTGAGGTATATCAGTATCACATTTCAGCGAGTCATACTGGCAAGGATCAAGCTATTAATAAAAATCATCTCCAAAGATAAAAGCCACCCTATTCGGATGGCTCTTATATAATTCGGCACCGTGCTAGTTTCCCACTAAAAGCAGTATAATCGCCGCTGGGGAGCTTAACTTCTGTGTTCGGAATGGGAACAGGTGTTTCCTCCTCGCCATGGGCACCGAAGTGGGGGTTTAGACGCTTGGTTCCGATATATTTCCTCGGTGGGCCAAACCCCTGCTTCGATGTCCATCTGCACGGTATAGTAATGTACGTGTCAACGATTGACAGTGGTGATATACACCAATCACTAGTTAAGTCTACCTCATCCACGCTACTAATGCAAGCATTAGCGTCGTAGACAAGGACATAAAAAGGCAATGGGGCGATTAGTATGCTTCGGCTCCATGCATTACTGCACTTCCACCTTGCACCTATCAACGTGATCGTCTTTCACGGCCCTCATAGGGAAATCTAATCTTGAGGTCAGTTTCGCGCTTAATATGCTTTCAGCGCTTATCTGGTCCGCACATAGCTACCGGACAATGCAGCAGGTGGCCACAATCCGTACACCAGAGGTGCGTCCACCCCGGTCCTCTCGTACTAGGGGCAGATCCTCTCAAATTTCCTAACGTCCATACCGGATATAAACCGAACTGTCTCACGACGTTCTGAACCCAGCTCGCGTACCACTT